>Ga0233403_10000800_pt1 | contig 15084 bp, 10 predicted proteins | sample Na_oxic_1_MG_FD_179866 | JGI IMG/M metagenome (GOLD analysis project Ga0233403, IMG submission 179866) | Seawater microbial communities from Saanich Inlet, British Columbia, Canada - Na_oxic_1_MG | ecosystem: Environmental > Aquatic > Marine > Inlet | place: Canada: British Columbia | collected...
ATACGTTTTTGGGTTTGTTTGAATTCACGGGTGCCCGCTTACCCACCCTACATTTAATTAATTCTTAAGGGGATGCTGGGCAAGCGTTTGGTTGGATTTATCCTTTTTTATATCTAATCCTTGTAGATGACATGGTGGGCAAGCGGGCAATACGTTTTTGGGTTTGTTTGAATTCACGGGTGCCCGCTTACCCACCCTACATTTAATTAACTCTTAAGGGGATGCTGGGCAAGCGTTTGGTTGGTTTTATCCTTTTTTATATCTAATCCTTGTAGTTGGATGCTGGGCAAGCGTTTGGTTGGATTTATCCTTTCTTATATCTAATCCTTGTCGTTTTTGTAGTTTTTCTTATATCTAATCCTTGTCGTTTTAGGTGGCAGTGGCGAGTTTGGTTTTTCTAGGTGCCTGCGTTTTGCTGGCTGCTGCGGCATCTCGTACTACTTGTTCTAATTCTTGTAGGTAGGCTAAAAATCGTTCTCTTCCGGTGTCGGTGAGATGGCATTGTGTTTGTGGCCGTTTGCCATTGAAGCTTTTTTCGACTTCGATTAACCCTTCTTCTTCTAATACGTTGATATGACGGCTTAAATTGCCATCGGTCAATGAACACAGTTGTTTTAGATCGCTGAAGCGTAATCCGCTTGGGCGCGTGAGTAGGGAGGTTAATATACTTAAACGCGCTTTTTCGTGCATGATGCGTTCTATGCCTTGATAAGCATAGCGCCCTTTTTTGGGCTCTGTTTTTTTACCCATGATTGCTCTCCAATTCTCTGTATATGATTGTTGCGGCTAATAATTGCCCTAGCCCAAAGACGATGCCCATGCCCCAAGGGTGTAGGCTTTGATGTGTGGGTACCTGCATGAACAGTATGGCAGAGGCGCTGAGGTAGTAAACCCCTAACCAAAAGGTATTTTTGGGAAAGTAAGGTTGACAGGCAAATAGGCCTAATGAAAATATGAGGCTCCATAAGCCGGGTAGCCAATATAAAATATCCCCTTGAATGGGGTACATCATGGCTGTTACCAGTGCGCCGGCTATGAGTGTGGGGCTAAATTGCTTTAAGACATGCCGGGCCTTTTGTCGTTCTATCTCTGTTTGACGAGACTGGTAATCGTAAACGATAAATACACTGATGTATATGATATTGAGGGTGGCGATAAGGCTCCAAAAGCGTACAAATGCGGGTGGATCATTGGCGGCTATCCAATAGGGCTGTATCAGGGCGGCCAGGAATGCGGTTATGCCTGTGAGGGCGACGGGTATGGTGCGAAATCCTCGGTAAAATTCGGTTTTGGTGATCTGTGCGTGGATTTCATTAAGTTGAATGATGGCTTTTTGTAATTCCATGGTTTTGATAATGATGGGTTGATGAGGTACCAATGGGCGAACACGCAGGTTCGCCCCTACCGGTAAAAAATCAAAGCGTGTGTCTGTTACGTTATTGATAACGGATAACGGATAACGGAACGTTATTGGCAATAGTTGGCGAGTTCTATATAAGCCTGGCCGGTTGCATCACCTGAGACGGTTGCCGCGCCTTCCCAATAATTTCGTCCGCCTCCTGTCAATTCTTGATCTGCCATGATGGGGGTAAGGGTTAGGTTCAATTCGCCTACCTGTATTTGCCATCCTTGAGGATAGGTACAATCAGTATGGGGACTTGTCCATTTTCCTAATGGGGTAATGTCAATTTGATCAGGGTGAATCTCTCTGACTTGGCATTGAGCATCGGTATAGGAACCACCGACGAATAGTTCTTGATTGTCTTTGTCAGGGGTGTTGGCGTTGAATAACATGATTTCGCGATTGTCATCAAGCTGAATGGCAAACCAATCCCAGCCTAAATTGATGATGGGTGTCAAATTGCCCCATTGATGATCAAACCAGCCATTTCCTGTTACGGTGAAGGTTTGCTCTCCCACTTTGAGGGTGCCTTCGGCTGCCATTCTTTCGTAGGAATAATAATAGGTGTCGCCACCAAAGCTATATTGGGTATAGCCGTTTCCGTGTTGGAAGACGGCGGGTTTTGTGGCTTGTAGTTTTAAATCCATGACATAATGATCGACTTCTCCGTGGAGATAATCGGTACCACTACGGCCTTTAGCCGTTAAGCCTTTGATATTCCAGTTAAAACCGGCGACTTGTGGCGCTGGTTCGGCAAATTGGGTTGTGACGATATAGTGAAAAGTGCCGTTTTCAATGTCGGTGATGGCATGATGCGCCATTTGCATTGTTCGCCCCAGCATTCGCACGAGAAAGACGACTTGTTCAAAGCCAAACCTGCGCCCTTCTGCGGTTTGCAAATGCCCTGTCCAATACCACCATTCTACGGGTTCATTGTGGTACATTTCATCAGTGGGTAAGTTGATGATGCCCTGAGGGGTGGCACGGCACATCGGTGGTATAGTCTCGACGGTTTCGGGAAACGCTTGCACACATCCAAATTGTTCTAGATTGGAATAGTTGCTGTTGCCTTGATGGTTATAAGCTTGAAGCGCGACATAAAAAGCGGCACCTGTCGAGAGTGTTACGGCGTAATGGGTTTGAGTGCCCATTTCAATGTTGTTGATGGCGTTGATATTAGAACAAGGTGCGTAAAATAATTGGTATCCTGTAGCACCTTCAACAGATGTCCACGATGCGGTAACTTCTAAACCGTTTATTGATATATCAAGTGAGGGTGCGTGTAAAAGAGGGGGTAAAGCGTAAACCGCATAACTTGCTGCCAGAAATAAACTGAACAACAGCGTTTTGATAATCGAAAATAAAGGATTCATGCTTTGATTCTCTTGTCAGTTATCAATATGAGTTAATCTTAGGTATAGGGCGCATTCCCAAAAAAAGGGTCATTTTGCGGCCCACTTTTCGTTCCAAATTTATTTTGCGGCCCACTTTTCGTTCCAAATTTATTTTGCGGCCCACTTTTCGTTCCAAATTCATTTTGTGGTACTTTTAGTTCCAAATTCATTTTGCGGCCCGCTTTTAGTGAATGTTATTTTGCGGATCGCCAAGATTGATAATGACCCTTTTTTTAGAAATGCGCCCACTTCAAAGTGCTACGCTAATGATGGGCCTATAAACTCATAAATCATTGATATTATTTGTTTTATTCGTTTAGGCACTTTCATTCGTTGTACTCAATTTCATTTATCACATTAAAACCATTAATCATTAAGCTTATGTGTGTATAATAATATATTTCATGCAAAAGTTTTTGCGTGAAATACAATTCCCTAAATTTTTTTTAAAAAAGTTAAGTTTATCACCTCGTTGAGTATAAGTTGAAATAGATGGCTAGTGTTAAATTGATAACTGATAACTGATAACTGATAACTGATAATGAAAACACATAATGTTCTGATTGTTGATGACATTGAAATGAATCGAGACCGACTTTTTCAGTTAGTCTCTATGCTTGGACAGAACCCTATTCTGGCAGAAGGGGGACTTGTCGCTTTGGAAAAACTTAAAAAACAACCGATTGATTTGGTGTTGCTTGATATTATGATGCCAGAAATAGACGGGTACGAGGTGTTGAGTCATATCAAAGATGATACATACTTGCGCCATATTCCAGTGATTATGATCACGGCCCTTGATGACACTGAAAGTGCTGTCCATTGTATCAATATGGGGGCGGATGACTATTTAACGAAACCCTTTAATCGCGTTTTATTGAAAGCGAGAATCACGGCTTGCTTAGAAAGGAAGGAACTGCGTGATAAAGAAGAAGAATATCGTCGTCAGATTGAAGAGTATAACATGAGGTTGGAAGAACTGATCCGTGAGCAAACCCAAGAACTCGCTAGGGCTACTGAAAGACTCCGAATGCTGGATAAGGCGAAAGGCTATGCGCTGAGATTGATTTATTATGATTTTCAAAATTCATTGCGTGGTTTGTTTAAGAAGGTTGTTAGAGGTGGCCGGGAAGAGACTAACGATCTGATGGAAATGGTTAAACAATCTTTTCATTTGATACAAATTGATCCTTCAACGGTTATGTTTACCTTTGAGCTGAATGCGGTTCGTACTATTTTACAATTGGCTATTGAACGCACCAGTGGGTTTGCCCAATCCCGCCATGTGTTAATTGGCCCGATACCAGATTGTGGCGGACAACTCTTAGATGATAATCCATTAGATACGGTTGTCAGCCCGGAATTTGGAGATGAATTGGGCAGAGATTTTTCTCTCTCTTCAATGATGACTTGGCAGGTTGTGACGGATGATGATGAGCGAAGTAGCCATCAAAAAGAACTGTGTGCCAATGCTTTAGCAGAATTGCTTAAGACGGCGATTAAATATTCGCGTTATGATAGTACTGTGGAGTTGTCCTGTGCACCGTTTGAAAACGAGGTTTCTGTGAGTATCCATGCGACAGGTAGAATCATTCCCGAAAAAGAACTCCCTCAATTTTTTGAAGCTCCTTCTGACTCGGATAAGGTGATTGAAGGCAGACATCCTGGCTTAGGGCCTTCAACGGCTCAAAACATTTTTACGCTATTAGGTGGTTCTGTCATGGTGAAAAATCGAGGTACTACGGGTATATCCTTTGTGGTGACTTTGAAACGTGAAAATTTAAAAAGTACCTGAAGGCTTCGTGTTTCATGCTGGTTTTATGTCAAAGTTATTATTTTTTATAACTTTTCACGCAAAAGTTTTGCGCGCAAAACTTTTGCGTGAAAAAGAGACGCAAGAGACGCAAGAGACGCAAGAGACGCATCGATTTCTTTCTCTCAGCGTCTTTAGCGTTTAGCTTGAGCATTGGGCTTGTTGAATGGGAACGCTTTACACAAGGGATTGCGCGTGGGAAGGGCAATTATGAGGGAAGGGCCATGGGATTGCCCCTACAAGTGTTCATTGATAATTGGCTTTGCTTCGTTGAATACGAATCACGTCTTCCAGTCGCCGAAGATGCCGCATGATGGCGGCGAGTTGTTCACGGTTTCGTACTGATATACAAAACTTGAGTGTACTATGCCCGCCATCACTGTTTTCATTAGAAACTTCTTCGATATTACAACCCATGTTGGCGATAGCTGTGGCGATATGGGCTAGAACACCCCGTTTATCACGCACTTCAACACGAATCTCAACTAAAAACTCTCCTTCAATCCCATATTCCCATTCCACCGCTTGTAATTTTTCTGAGCGATGACGATATTTAGCGACATATTTACAAGTCGCTGTATGAATGATAATGCCTCTACCGGTATTGATCAGGCCGACAATTTCATCCCCTGGAATAGGCCGACAGCAACGCGCAAAATTGACTAAAAGGCCTTCAGTCCCTTTTATAATTAAAGGTTTAGGTTTATCATTCGCTGTTGTTTCTGTCTTGATGGATGTGTCTGTTGTCGGATCAAGTTGACGTGCAATTATCAATGCCATACGGTTGCCTAGTCCAATGTCGTGCAGCAGCGTCTCTAAACTATCAACTTGAAAACTTTTAATTAACTGTGTACGTTGCTGGTTATCCAGTTTGTCTACAGATAATGCATAAGTGGCTAATTCTTTATTCAGCATACGTTTACCCAAAAGAACCGCCTCGTCATATTGGAGAGTTTTTGAAAAATGCCTAATGTAGCTACGAGCACGCGCACTGACGGCAAAATTTAACCAACTCGGATTAGGCCGTGCCCAAGCTGCAGTCAAGACTTCTACGGTTTGACCACTGACTAAAGAAGTGGAAAGGGAGGCATATTGATTGTCAATTTTCACGGCAATACACTGATTACCGACATCGCTGTGTATGGCGTAAGCAAAATCAATGGGCGTTGCCCCTTTGGGTAATTGCATGATTTTTCCATGAGGAGTAAAAACATACACTTCCTCTGGAAACAAATCCGTTTTAACATGTTCTAAAAATTCGAGAGAATCGCTACTCTTTTGCATTTTCAGCAGTTCACGTAGCCATTCGTTGGCACGTTGACAAGATGGGTGGGGCTCTTGTTCGTGATTGGCTGACTTGTCAAAATGATCGAGTCCATAAGCCGTGATGCCGCTTTCTGACAATTCGTGCATATCAGTAGTACGGATTTGAATTTCAATCAATAACCTATAAGGGCTAAATAAGACGGTATGTAGAGATTGATATCCATTGATTTTAGGAATAGCGATATAGTCATTAAAACGATCGCATTTCGGTTTATAAAGACTGTGTACAGCGCCAAGCGCAAGATAACAAGCATCTATGCTATCAACAATAATGCGTAATGCACAAACATTGGTGACTTGAGAAAAAGTTTTTCTTTTGTCAACTGAGGTTGCCTTCTTTTTATCCCGCATTTTGTAATAAATGCTGTAGGCATGTCTATCGCGTAGCTGAACTTGTGCCTGGATAGAACGCTTAACAAGACATTTTTCAATAGTCTGTTGAATGTCTTTAGAAATGGCGGTACGTTTTTTAGACACTTTTTGCATCCGTTGTACCAACACTTGATAGCGTCTCGGATAGAGTGCGGCAAAGCTCAGTTCTTCCAATTCGATACGCATCGCATTCATCCCTAAGCGGTGAGCAATCGGTGCATAAATGTCTAAGGTTTCGCGAGCAATACGTCGCCGTGATGCCGGCTTCATCGCGCCTAAGGTGCGTAGATTGTGAAGGCGGTCAGCGAGTTTGACAATGATCACACGAATATCGCGGTTCATGGCCAATAACATTTTACGAAAACTAGCCGCTTGCGCTTGTTCACGGGTTTCAAAGTGTACTGAGGAAAGTTTGCTGACACCATCAACTAATTCAGCAACCTGCTCACCAAACTCGCTCACTAATTTGTCCTTAGTGATGCCGGTATCTTCAATGACATCATGTAAGAGCGCGGCGCACAGGGTTTGAGTATCCATGTGCATTTGACCTAAAATATAGGTAGCCGCTAGAGGATGAAAAATATAAGGTTCACCAGACTTCCGCTTTTGCCCATCGTGGGCCTCTGCACTAAATAAATAGGCACGATAAACCTCTTTAACTTGCTTCGCCTCAAGATAGGTTTCAAGCAAGTTACATAGGTCACTAACCAAAAATAGGTGATGTGGCAATTCTAGCGGAGCGTACATAATGGTGTTATATTTTTAGCCCAATTTATGGGTAGGGTAAACAGAGAATTTATCAAAATTGGCATGAGTAATTTTGCCCAAAGCGATTTCTCGCAGTGCCAACACGGTTGGTTTATCGTTTTCAACCGGCACTAAAGGTGCGGCACCCATTGCCAGTTGACGGGCACGTTTGCTCGCGAGTAAAACCAGTTCAAAACGGTTACAAACACTATCTAAAGAATCTTCAACAGTAATACGTGCCATCTATTTATTTCCTATTTATCAGTTCAGTTGTGGCTCTGTTATCAGTTATCAAAACAGGGCATTATGTTCAAGTGATTATCGAACAAACTATATATTGACTTTATCAAAATCAAAATGTTAATTTACAAACTGGGTAATATTAATTATTAATTTGCTATTTATAGTTAGGAATAGGCAAAAAATAAATTGTATTTGTAGGGCTCCCTAGGAGTTTTTGTTGCCCACCATTCCCTCACTAACCAAACAAATCGTTCTATAGCATTTTAAGTACTTTTGCCAAAAATTTTAAGGTATTTTGACTCCCTAGGGCTGCCTCGATCCCACCCTTTAAGCTTAAGGTGGGCAACCACGTTACCCACCCTACATTATTATTTGTTTGTAATGTTAGGGGCAAAAGCACTTGTGTGATGATGAGTAGTATAATACAACGGATTAGCGAAATAAACGGATTTTCAGATTCAAAGGTGGCTAAATAACTTAGCTATGGTGATTGATTTCTAAAACAAAATGCTAACATTGATGACAAGGCAATGTTTTGTGACGATTCTATTAAGTTTACTCAACAAATTAATAAAAGCCAAGATTTGTTAAATTGTTGGGCAATAAAAAATATTTTTTCCCGATCATGGAGAATACATCATTATGTCTTTTGATATCATTAATACCCCTAATGCTCCGCAAGCAATAGGGACTTATTCACAAGCTGTCAAAGTCAATAAGACAGTCTACTTGTCAGGGCAAATTCCTTTAGTACCTGAAACCATGGCACTGCACACAGGCGATATGGCGGCCCAAATTGAGCAAGTGTTTACGAATCTACGTGCTGTTGCACAGGCTGCAGGTGGTGATTTAGCGGATATTGTCAAATTGAATATTTTTTTAACTGACTTAACTCATTTTACCTTAATCAATGAAATCATGGCGGAATATTTTCTACCCCCTTACCCGGCACGGGCAGCTGTTGGTGTTGCAGCCCTGCCTAAAGGTGCAGCGGTGGAAATGGATGCCATTTTAGTGTTGCCTGAATAACCTAAATCTTTGCCCCATTTTCCAAAACTAAGCTTGGGGCGCATTTCTAAAAAAAGGGTCATTATCAATCTGCTTTGGCCCGATTTTAGTGAAAAATTTATTTTCGCGAAGGCTTTCGTTCCAAATTTATTTTGCGCTTTGAAATGTGTGTTAATTATTCATTTCAACAATGATTTAAATTAAAGTGACGCTTTCATTTCAACGGCAGACTTCAATTCTAAACATTAGACATTATACCAATTTAATATTCTCAAAATGAGAATTTTAGATAAATCAATGAGTTACGTTAAATCGGTAGAAACTCTATTCAATAGACTTGTTCGGATTTCATTTTATAGTCAATAAAAACAATTACGGTGGCAAAAAAACTGATTGAAGAACAACTCTAATATTTATCAATATAGATATTAAGGGAGTCCAAAAAAAAATAATTATCCGAGCCTGCCAATTCAAGGAATAAAGGATGGGTAGGGAATGGTGGGCTTTAAAAACCCGTTACCCACCATTTCACACAAAAGTTGCGCGAAACTTTTCACGCTAAAGTATAGCGAAGCGAAACTTTAGCGTGAACCGAAGGTCAGCGAAGCTAAATGTGAAATACCGTTTTTGCGCGCAAAAACTTGTTAAGTGAACCGAAGTGAAGCTAGGCTAAATACAAAACAGAATGGGATAATTTATTTTTTGGATATGCCTAAGTGGGTAAAGTTTCCAAAATGGAACGAACAGATTGATAATAACCGATAACTGATAACTGATAACTGATAACTGTAAAATGACCACGCCTGTAACCACTCTACACGGTATCGGCAAACAAGTGGCCGAACAACTCGCACGTCTCGGCATACATAGCCTCGAAGATATGCTATTTCATTTGCCATTGCGCTATGAAGATCGCACCCAAATTAAGCCTTTAAACCAGTTAAAAGTGGGAGAGAGTGTACTGGTTGAAGGCACTATTCAATCTGCTGAGGTGAAATTTGGCAAGCGGCGCTCCCTCATTTGTATGCTTTCTGACGGTGCCGACACCGTCATGCTGCGATTTTTTCACTTTTACCCTTCACAACGGGAAAAATTAATTCCTGGGAAACACCTACGCTGCTTTGGTGAAGTGCGTCAAGGTTATCAGAATTTGGAATTAGTGCATCCTCAGTATGAATGTCTGGATTATTTTGATTCAAATCCTTTATTAGAAGATCATCTTACTCCAATATATCCTAGTAATAGTCATTTAACTCAAACCGTTTTTTATTCTCTTATTGACCAAATTTTTCAAAAACAAGAGATTATTGATTACCTACCCGAAACGGTACGAGAACAATTTAACTTATTGCCGATAAAAGAGGCTTTGCAGATTTTACATCAACCTCCACCCGATGTGTCTATCAAGGCCTTACGAGATGGCAAACATCCTGCGCTGCGACGGTTGGTTTTTGAAGAATTACTGGCCCATCATCTCAGTTTCCGTACCCTAAAGCTCCAAGCTCGTCGTCAAAATGCCCCTAACTTGGATAATGCTGGGGAATTAAGCCAAAGCTTGTTAGCACAATTGCCCTTTAAACTCACGGAAGCGCAACAACGGGTTTCACAAGAAATTGCGGCTGATTTACGCGCAAGGCATCCGATGCATCGCCTTTTACAAGGCGATGTCGGTTCAGGCAAAACGATTGTGGCTGCCCTCAGTGCTTTACAAGCCATTGAATCCGGTTATCAAGTTGCCGTGATGGCACCCACCGAATTACTTTCTGAACAACATCAGCGTACCTTTTCGCAATGGTTAGAACCCTTAGCACTTCAAATCGCTTGGTTGACAGGTAGTTTAACCAAGAAAAAGCGTGAACAAGCCTTAGAAAAAATGGCTTCTGGCGAAGCGCAATTAGTTATCGGCACCCATGCGCTATTTCAAAAAGACGTTGAATTTGCGAAATTAGGGCTCGTCATTGTCGATGAACAACACCGTTTTGGCGTACATCAACGTTTAGCGTTGCGTAACAAAGGCACTCAAGATGGGCTTTACCCCCATCAATTGATTATGACGGCTACCCCAATTCCGCGCACTTTAGCGATGACGGCTTACGCTGATTTAGACACTTCTATCATTGACGAATTGCCACCTGGGCGTACCCCCGTCAACACCGCCATTATTCCTAATACGCGCCGTGATGAAGTCATTGCCCGTATTCAACAGGTTTGTCAACACGACGGCCGTCAAGCTTATTGGGTTTGTACTTTAATCGAAGAATCCGAAACCAAGCAATTTCAGGCGGCTACCGAGACAGCCGAACAATTGCAAAACGCTTTACCCAATCTTCAGATTGGGCTAATACATGGGCGCATAAAAGCGAAAGAAAAAGAACAGATTATGGCCCAATTTCAGGCCCAAGAATTGGATTTATTAGTGGCAACGACAGTGATAGAAGTGGGTGTTGATGTGCCTAACGCCAGTTTAATGATCATTGAAAACCCTGAACGTTTAGGCTTAGCACAACTCCATCAATTACGGGGGCGCGTTGGCAGAGGGGCTTTACAAAGCTACTGCGTTTTGCTCTACCAACCCCCCTTAAACGATCTGACGAAATCACGCCTTGCCACGATCCGCGACAATCACGACGGTTTTATCATAGCCCAACGCGACTTAGAAATCCGCGGCCCAGGAGAAGTTTTAGGCACACGTCAAAAAGGGGTACTCAATTTACGCATTGCTGACTTACAACGAGATAAAGCATTATTGCTAGATGAGATTCTGGAAGCGGGCAAAATCTTATCTAAAGAATATCCAGAACAATCTCAATTATTGATACAACGATGGATAAAAGAAGGCATACATTATAGTAAGGTGTAGAGACGCGATGCTTCGCGTCTCTGGCTCGCGTCTCTGGCTCGCGTCATATTATAGAGACGCTTCGCAATAGCGTCTCTACGAAAATCAGACATTACAGGGTAGTGTTGATTTGCGTAGCGAAGCGTCTCTACGAAAAACAGTCACCATTTTGGATTTTCAATAATATCGAAAAATAGGGGTTGCCAGTCACATTCAAACCAATCCATACCCAATGGTATCAAACATGACATCACAAACCGTTTCATACTTACCACCTATCAGTGATTGCTGATAATTCCTTATCGGATATAGGGTTTTTAGTACGCAATCAATAATGCGACAAGGTGTACAAAGTTGACTTTGTGAATTTGACTTTTACAACTGTGTTTGGACTCCATTTATCACATGTGGGCAACGGTGTTGCCCACCAACCCCGATAAATATTGAACGCCAATTTCAAGATAAATATTGAACTCCAATCAAGATAAATCTTGAACTCCAAAATCTTGCCAATTTCAAGATAAATCTTGAACTCCAAGAGATTGCTAATCAAGATAAATCTTGAACTCCAAGAGATTGCCAATCAAGATAAATCTTGAACTCCAATAGATTGAATGCCAATCTCAAGATAAATCTTGAACTCCAAGAGATTGCCAATCAAGATAAATCTTGAACTCCAATAGATTGAATGTCAATTTCAAGATAAATCTTGAACTCCAAGAGATTGAATGCCAATCTCAAGATAAATCTTGAACTCCAATAGATTGAATGCCAATTTCAAGATAAATCTTGAACTCCAAGAGATTGCCAATCAATTATCAATAGTTAAAATTCGTTTATCTTAGTAATTCGTTGTACTAGCTGAAGCCTAACCTAAGATTTCAATAAATTCTTTGAAAATCTGTTCAAGATTATCGAGATCAAAATCTTCTGCTGATTCCTGCAACTTTTCAGCATAGTGAATCAATCCCGGCAGATTATATTCAGAGGCCTGTTCTATTAGCGTATTGGCAAACGCTTCTATGCTATCCGTTTCCATCATGCCATATTGTATATCCTCTAACAGTGGTGTGATGTCTTGTTTTAGTTGCTCGCTCATTTCGGTAGGAATGACCATTTTTTCCACTGAAAGCGTTGCTGACGCTTGATGTTTTTGACTGTCGCGTTTTGAGTCTTCAGTGGGGGCAATCTCGGTATACTTTAAATACTGTGATAATGCGCTAAACAGGGCGAGTATTTTGAGGGGTTTGGATAGGTAGTTGTCAAAGCCATAAATTATGAGCTTGGATTGCTTATTCAATTCGACAGAAGCGGTTAAAGCGATAATCGGTATATGTTGGGTATTGGGATTCTTTTTGAGTACTTGGGTGGCTTCATAACCATTCATGCCGGGCATTATTATATCCATTAAAATGAGATCAGGTTGATATTCCTGTACCATCAATAGGGCGTTTTGCCCATCTTTAGCTTCTATCACTTCCAAATTGACTTGGGATAGCCATTCTTGGATTAAGGTGCGATTGGATTCAATATCATCGACAACCAGTACTTGGGCTTTTTCAAACTGGATTTGATTGATATCAAAGGTGTTTTCGTTTTCAATTGGAACGGTTGGTTCCGTGTTCAGTATTGAGACTTGGTGTAGAATGATTTTAAAAACGCTGCCTTGGCCGACTTGGCTTGAAACCAAAATTTGACCATTCATCATTTCTACCAGTCGCTTGCTGATGGCTAAGCCTAAGCCGGTGCCGCCAAATTTCCGAGTACTTTGACCTTCTTGTTGTCGGAAAGATTCAAAAATCACTTCTTGTTGGTTCTCTGGAATACCAATACCCGTATCAGTCACAGAGATGATTAAATCAATTTTGTCATCAATTTGCTCACCAGAGGGGTAAGCACTCAGTTTAATGTAGCCCTGTTTTGTAAACTTGATGGCATTACCGATCAGATTGAGCAACACTTGCCGTAATCGGGTTTCATCTAACCGCAGTGTTTTTGGTAATTGTTCATCAATGTTAATAATCAATTCTAAGTTTTTATCGGCAATATTGACGGCAAAAATCTGTTTCAATTCTTCAAAAATGAGATAAGGATTGATCGCTTCATACTGAATATCTAGTCGCCCTGCTTCAATTTTGGAGAGATCAAGTATGTCGTTGATCAGGGTAAGTAGACTTTTGCCGGCCGTTTGAATTGAGTCCAGATAATTGGTTTGCTTTTTATCGGTGATTAAGATAGATAACAGGTTGCTGAAACCGATAACCGCATTGAGGGGGGTGCGTATTTCATGGCTCATGTTAGCGAGAAACTCGCTTTTAGCGCGATTAGCCGATTCGGCGGTTTCTTTGGCTTGTTGCAGTGCTAATAAGGTTTGTTGTAGCTTGGCTTCCACCCGTTCACGTTCAATCAATTGCAGACGCAGTTCGTTTTTTTCTTGACGTAAGGCTTGCTCAAAATAGGTTGATTCAGTGACATCGCTGGTGGTAAGCAATAAAGCCGCATCAACATAGTCGCAAACATCAATTTGCAATTCAAAGTAGCGTTCTTGTTCATCAAAGTTCTGATGAAGAATTTGAGGTATGATAACGGGTTGTTCGGCCCTTTGAATTAAGGCATGCAATCTATCTTCATAGCCAATTAACATGGGAAAGATATCGGTAAGGGTTTGTCCGATTAAATCAGTTGAGACATCGTTTACCCATTGAGATAAGGGCGCATTGCACTTGATAATGATTAAATCGTTATTAACCAGCGCATAGCCAATTTCGTGGAAGTCAGACATGGTATTTTTCAGTTCTCAGTTCCACGCAAAAGTTTTTGCGCGCAAAAACTTTTGCGTGGAAATCAGTTATCAGTTAGTCTATGAGTTCTCATTTGAGTTCGGCTTTGAAAAATTTCACACTGTACAGTTAAACATAAGATGTTTTATAGATATTTAAAAAAATGTTCATGATTTGTAGGGTGGGTAACGGGTTTTTGTTGCCCACCATTTAAGCTTAAGGTGGGCTTTAATAAGACGTTACCCACCATTTAGCTTCGCTGACCTTCGGTTCACGCAAAAGTTTTTGCGCGCAAAAACTTTTGCGTGAAATACATTTATTATTCGTAAGTAGAATGAGGGGTGATTAGTATAAATATCAATAATATCAATCTGTTAATAACTGTTCATTGATAACTGTTTATTGATAACTGATAACTGATAAACCTTCTTTAAAAAAACTTAGCCAGCAACATAAACATAATAATACACCCGCCTGCGAACCAACTAACGCTATCGGTTAAGGCAAACTGTACAGGATCATCTAACATCTGCCCACGGTGGGCTAAAAACCAAATACGGATAATCCAATACAACAAAATGGGACAAATCAACCACAACAGAAATGGCGAAGTGTAAAGCATACTGACTTTGTCGCTGTCGATATACAACGAAAAAACTAAGATAGCGAGAAAGCCGCTTGTTGGCCCCATACTGGCTATCATCTCTATATCACCGGCTTCATAGCTACGATTTTTGAGTGTTTTTTTATCAGACAGTTGTAGCAACTCTACATAGCGTTTGAGAAAAGCTAAACTGATAAAAATAAACATGGAAAAAGCCAGTAACCATGAAGAAATCTCTACCGTTACGGCAATGCCACCGGCTAATATGCGATGAGTATATAAACCGGCTAAAACCAGAACATCCAGTATCAACTTTTGCTTGAGATAAAACGAATAAGTCATCGTCAGCAGCAAATATAAAGCCAGCATACCGGTAAAACCTGAGGACAACCAGCCTAGTGAGATTAAAAAACTTAAACCTACTAAAACCACAAATAACGCTAAGCCTGCCGGAATTGACAATAGCCCTGCGGCAAATGGGCGATACCGTTTAGTCGGATGCGTGCGATCTGCGGCTAAATCCAATAAATCATTTAACACATAGCCTGACGATGCG
>Ga0233403_10000801_pt1 | contig 15081 bp, 16 predicted proteins | sample Na_oxic_1_MG_FD_179866 | JGI IMG/M metagenome (GOLD analysis project Ga0233403, IMG submission 179866) | Seawater microbial communities from Saanich Inlet, British Columbia, Canada - Na_oxic_1_MG | ecosystem: Environmental > Aquatic > Marine > Inlet | place: Canada: British Columbia | collected...
CCCGTACATCGTTAGAAAAGAAGTTGATCTGATTGATCAACGGAATAATAAATTGTGCCTTTAATTCTTCTTCAGTATAGCTGTCTAGGAAACGCCTATTCGTCTAAAGTAATTGGGTTAAAAACCGTTCTTCTGTCCGACTGATTTGATAATCATAGTTAAACCACGACTCAAATACCGTATCGTCAATACGTTCTGTTACCTAAAAATGGCAATTACAAAAATAAAAATTTCCTGATGAAAATAATTGGGAAAAATTGAGATTTTCTTGAAAAAAGGAGAGATTTTTTGTCAAAATGTCAAAAAAAAATATTTTTAGGTTCCATTTTGAACTGATGGAAGTTCCTGTGGCAAAATGAACTCATAAATGAACAAAAACGGGCGCAACTATCCCTTATTCCTCTTGGGAATAAAAAAAAATAATAGCAAAGTCAAATTTTAAGCGAAGTTTAACTAAGCGAAGTTTAACGCAGAGATTGAATTTTCAATCGAAAGCCAATGTTCCTTAAAAATGTAGTCATCTGGAAGCGTCAAAATAAATTGGCGTGAGCGGCTAATCAATTTCGCTGGAACCGAGATAAGCCAAGCTCGAATTGTATTAGGTTCTTGATGAAAATGTTCATCCGTATTGAGCCACATCATCCAAACCATTAGATTGTAGGCCAAAATTGAAGTTTGAAAAATAGCCGAATTAGCCCAAAAATCTTGAGTCCTTATGGTTCCAGAAGCCATCTGATTTTTGCACCATTCAATCCAATTCTCACTGGTAGAACGTTTACCATAACATTTATGGATTTTCATCGGAGAAATTTTCAAATTAGTCACATAGCAAAAAAAATCATATTTTGGAAGAGGAAATAAGGTTTCAGTATTCTCATCAACAAGTTTCCTAATGGCAACAAATTGACGTGCTTTATCCCAACTTGCACATTTATGCCAGAATTCAGTTGTATCAATGTCAGGTTGACCTTTTGCTTTATGCCATTTCTGTGACATAAGTAGGCTTGGTAAGTTTTTCATTTTAACTTTGACCAGATATTCATATTTGTTCTCTTCCAGAACACTAAGAAATTTGTTATCGAAAAAGCCACTATCAGCTCGGACGAACACTTTCCAGACCTGTTTTGGAAGGCGTGATGTGCATTCTTTTATAAATTCAGAGGCACCATTGCTTGTATAAGCAGAACCAGTACGAAACCAACTATGAAGGCATTCTCTTGTTTCTGCAATAAAACACAGCATAGGGTGATAACTTTTTTGTCCTTTCTTTTTCGGATTATACCCTTTTGCAGTTCCTTCTTGGGAACCATCTACGCCAATCACTGTCGAATCGAGATATAATGTTGTACGGCCAAACCATTTTTTTGACCAGACTTTTTGGCGAGTTATTGTTTCAACTTCATGAAGTTCATTACAATGTTTATGGTTAAATAATTCAAAAAGTCGGCCAAACGTTCTATTATCTGGAAATTTATCCCAGTTAAAAAGTTTACGAATCACTGAATCATGGCGTAAAATGTCGATATGACTAATATGTTTGATTCCAGCAAGCACACCCATCATTAACATCATAACGACATTAGCTACCTCATAGTTAGCTGTATGCCCTCGTTCTATTGAGATAACTTTTTTCAACGTTGAGGTCAGTTGCAATTTTTTGACAAATTTGCCAAAATGAATAAGTCCAGCATTTCCAGTTAGATTCTTTGCGGTAAATTTGACTTGAAAAGTTTTCATCTTTTAGGTGTTCCTATGATTGTTCAGTCGGAGACGCATTATATATAATTTTCAATTATATAACAACTTTTATTTTATTTTAATTGCCATTTTTAAGTTAGATATTCAGGGCACTCAAACGACACGGATGCCAAAATGTGTTGATGATCATCAATGGATGGATTTAGATTACCATAAAACTTTTGAAAAATTGGCAAAGCGAATTAAGAGCCATTTAATAGATTAAAATTGTTGTGCTAGGTTCTGTTGACATTTTTTGATAAGTTATTGATTTATCATCAAGTTGATATTTTGCGTGAAAGCGTGTTGTGCGTTCTTTTGCGTCTTTTGCGTCTTTTGCGTCTTTTGCGTTATTTTTTCTTGGTTTTTTGAGGGCCTTCAGTCCCTAAGGCAAAATCATATTTAGATTTATTATGTAATTTATGAACTCATGAACTCATGAACACCTAAGCACTGTATCAAATCAAAAAGTCACTGTAAAAAGCCCGTTTTAGTTTTACTGATATTAATATCTATACCTGTTAAAATATTAATGGGTAACAAATGTATCCATCAACTATTTGAAGCGCAGGTAGAACTAGATGCGTGCGAGGCTAATAAAATGATGCCACAAAAAAAACAATTCACTTGCTTTATGATTGGAGATGGCACTTTAGTTATTCAATGTGCTAAACACATTTTAAAGCAAGCGCATCAGATATTGGGTATGATTTCTCCTGATGAAGCGGTAACAGACTGGGCGAACAGGAAGGGCATACCGTGCATTCAAGCAACTGATAACCTCATAGACTTTTTAAGTCCTGCCCTTTAGAAATAGTCTTTATTTTAAACAGGTGGAAAATTTTTATGACGACTTCATTCGATACACTCAAACATTACCCACTTTCATCCCCTCAAAGGGAAATTTGGTTTGACCAAATCTTGCATCCCGATCTGCCGCTGTATAATTTCGGTGGCTATCTGCGGATAGACGGGCCTATTGACCCCGCGCTTTTTGAAAAGGCACTCAATCAAGTTATTGAGGAAAACGATGCTTTACGCATTATGTTCATCAAAGAAAAAACGCTACCCACTCAAGTATTTATAGAAAATGTACAGTTAAAGTTGGACTTTCTGGATTTTTCTAAGAATGAAGAGCCTAAAAGGCAAGCCTGGAATAAATGGGGTCAGAGTTAAATAAATTTGATTTTGGTAAAAATCTAGTCGGAAAGAAACTGCACCATTGCTACACCCCATAACTCCAACATATGGGCAATCAAAATTTAGTAATCCCTCGCTCAGAGAAGCATAAAAGGGATTTTGTACTTGAACCATTAGTTGGTTGAGATTTGGCCAAATTGGAGGCATCCTGTAATTAATAAGACAGCGAAAGAGTTATTAGATAATCTAATAAGGTAATGATTTATAATAAAAATAGAATGGGTAATATAGTATATTGCATTATGAATTAATGGAAAATGATGTGTTAACTCAAGATAAGTTTGACTCAAAGAAAGAAGTACTATTGGAAGCATTAACACATAACACTGCAGATTCGCTATGAATCTTCGCTCTCCCTCATTTACAAATTTACTGAATGATATTTATGAAACTTTTAATCCCTGATGATATAGCCGCCTATTATCGAGAAAGAGTAAAAGCAGAAATTGATCAAGCACAGGCCAATATCACTATTGTTGGTCTTCTAGCATCTGATGATCCCGCTTCAAAAACCTATGCTAAATATACAAAAAACGGCTGTGAGGATGTTGGTATTACTTTTGATTTGAGGGTGGTTACTCCTAAGGAAATTACGCATTGTATCAAGAATGTTAATGCTGATGGGTGCATTCATGGTATTATCGTTTATTATCCTATTTTTAGTGCCGAGGAAGATTTTAAGCTCAAAGAAATGGTCGATCCTAAAAAGGATGTTGAGGGATTAACGCAATATTGGGCAGATAAACTATATGCAAATCAGCGATTTGATGATGTTGAAAAAAAATATAAATCCATTCTTCCTTGTACGCCACTTGCTATCCTTAAATTGCTGGAGGCAACATCTGCATATGCTGAATATGGTTTGCCATTTCAGGGGAAGACGATAACGGTTTTCAATCGTTCTGATGTGGTAGGCAAACCTTTAGCTTATATGTTAGCGAACGATGGTGCTAAAGTATTTTCTTTTGATATTGATGGCGGTGTGCAAGTCACAAGCAATGAAGGTAAAGAAGGCTCTACTCCTACTATTGAACGCGATAAAGCTTTGAGGCAATCGGATGTTGTGATTACGGGTGTTCCTTCTAAACGTTTTATGAAAGTTAAATCTAGTGAATTAAGAAATAAACCTATTTGTCTGAATTTTTCAACAATCCAGAATTTTGAGGAGGATGCTAAGGAGTTTGCTAGTGTGTATATTCCAAGGGTTGGCTCTTTGACTGTAGCTATGTGTCTTCGTAATGCTGTGAGGCTATTTAAAAATTACCATAAACGGATAGACTGTCACCACCTAGATAAATCACTATGAATTCAACAACCTGATGGCAGCAACGGGCTTGGAATCCCATTACCAGTTGCACCAAAGTATTTATCCAACTATCGGAGCCTACTCCAAACAAAGAGGAATATGACAATGAAAATGTGCAGTAAATGTATACTTCCCGTTGGCTACCCAGGTGTCCAGTTCGTGCAAACTGCGGATGGTATAAAATGCCAATGGTGTGCTCAAGAGGAAAAAGGTCAAGCTAGAGAAAGAGCTTTAGAAGAAATGGAGAAGTACCTTCGCACTCTTGTTAGTAAACGAAAACATGAACAAGGTTACGACGCGGTTGTTGCCATTTCTGGAGGAAAAGACAGTACAGCAGCTTTGTACTTAGCAGTGAAAAAGTACGGGCTGAAAGTGCTAGCATTTACTGTTGATAATGGTGTGAAGAGCGATAAATTGATTACAAATATCTGCAAGATTGTGAATTGGCTTTCAGTTGATTGGCAACTTGTTCGTCACGATCTGTCCAAAAGTCTCAAAAGGTATTTAATTAATTGTCAGTACCCATGTGGCAAAGAGTGCAATGTGCTACAGGATCATTACTTTGGCGAGATGGCACACATACACGGAGTTAACACGGTAATATCAGGATATGAGCTGTTGGGGCGCGGCGGGAAGGCTGTGATTTCAAAGGATGGCTATATGCTAGTGAACGTCCTTGCAGCCCTTAGGCTGACTGATGCTGAGACTAAACGCATAGCATACGAGGCCAAATGGACAAATCCGTCGTATTTTGTTGGACACGATGCACTCCCAGGATTCTCTGACTGCTTAGCTGGTGCTGTTGCTCTGGAACGGATATACTCGCAACGGGGTTTGGGCTTCGATGACATCCTTAGTGGACGCTACGAAACTGAGTTGTTGCCCTACTTAGCAAAGCGTGTGAGAGCGGGTATCGTGAGCAAAAAGGAAATGTTGAATCTGCTTAGGACACCAATCAAGGCGACTGCTACAGTATGGGCGGAAATTAGCGAAAAGATGGGCGGCGATCTGCTGGGGTCCGAAAAAGGATAAAGAAGAATAGGAAATTCAAACACACTCTTGCAAGGAAAGCGGAAATCCCATCTTCGCTCGTGGGGGCACTTGGCTTTTGGAGACTATCGTATATTTTTCTGTGTAAGGGGTTGGAAACTTCCGCTATCCTGTACTAGGTGGTAGAATTCAGAGGTAACATCAAGGAGTTATTAGTGGACGATTCTACACGGATCGGCTTTGTAATGTCTTCAAACCATATTGGATAATAATCGACAAGGCCGTAATGTGCTGCCACGTTTGGTAACTCGTTCCATTCTCTACCGTCCAGCAGTCTTGAGTTCCCTTTCTTGGTTTCACCTCCCCACTCGGCAAAAAAGAAAGGCACATCGGCAGCTAAACATTGCTCTCGAAGGCATTGAAGCCACTCAATCTTGGTTTTTCGACGTTTTTTCCCGATTTCGCCAGAAGCGATTACCCAATCGGTATCACGGAGGTCTATGTTAGGTATGCCGCTGAGAAGAGGTTCAAAAGAGAGAAATTTCACCGCAGCAGATATTTGTGCAAGGTGATTTTTTCTGAACAGGTATTTTTGGGATTCAATGGTCACACCAACCCAAATGTTTTCGCTCCAATCAATTTGAGGTGCCAGTTTCAACAATCGGTCTGATCTCTTCGTCAAAATCTGGAAAATATGCCAAGTCGCGGTATTCATTATTTGGAAAACCTCAAGGATAAAACTATCTGGAACTTTCTTATGAAACAAGTCGCTTGACGAGCAAACAAAGATCACTTCCGGCGTGGTCCAAGACAGGGGTTGCTTAAGAACTTCCGGGTGTAAGGTTAGCCTGAAGCCATTGCGATACATCTTGTGACCGGCTCGCCACTGGCGAATAGCCACTTTCTGTGCATAACACTCGGTGCATGCGTCCGATATCTTGGTGCAACCGGTAATGGGATTCCAAGCCCGTTGCTGCCAGATGGTTGTAGAACTCATGAATGATACTCCTTATCTGGACGGTGGTAATCTATTTAATTTTTTTATATTATAATCTCTTGCAAATTTATTGTAAATAACCAAACTTCAATATGGGGATACTGATGAGTAAAACACTCTGGACTGATACTGTAGAACATTTGCTTGACCGCACTGCGGGATCCGATCCTACTCCTGGTGGCGGATCGATCAGCATGGTCTCTGCGGCATTCGGTTTGGGACTCGTTCTGATGGCACTGGAAATCACGAATCGCCGCAAAGATGCGCCGGACGGAATATCACCGTTGATTAACAAAGGACGCAGGATTTTGGAGGCTGTCCGTGTGAGCGCAGACGAGGACATTGACGTGTTCAACACCTTTATGTCGGCCTTGAGCTTGCCCAAGGTCACTGACGGAGAAAAGGCACAACGAAAACAAGCTATTCAAGAGGCAACGGTGAAAGCGACCAAAGTGCCAATCAAAAGCGCGAGCCTGTGTGTGGCTGCCCTTGATCTTGCGGCTCAGGCTGCGGACCTCGCTCATCCCAATATCTTGAGCGATGTTGCAGCCGGTACCCTACTTTTGGTAGCGGCAGGTAGAGGTGTCCTGTTGAACGTTGATGCAAATCTAGGCAACCTCACAGACAGAATATTGGCCGAAAGATTTGCGAATGAGCGAGCCACACGAGAAATTGAGCTTCAAAAAAGGGCAGATTTGGTGCAACAACGCCTTGAGGCACACAGATCATAAATACTATGAGATAAAGTGGCATTTTTTTTTAATTTTAAAACGGGTAGTTAAAATGGAATATCGAAACCTTGGGCGTACCGGCGTGAAAATCAGCATGTTTGGGTTGGGCAGTTTGCTATTCGGCAAACCGGAATACATATCCGACCCAATAGATATTATTGATCAAGCGATTGATGCGGGAATTAATTATATTGACACAGCTAACGTTTACGCTGGTGGTGCCAGTGAGGAAATTATTGGAAAAGCACTACAGAAAAATGGGAAACGCTCCCGGATTATATTGGCAACCAAAGTTCATTTTTCGGTGAACAGGAAAGATCCCAACGCCTGTGGTAATAGCCGCCACCATATCATCCAACAGTGTGATCGCTCCTTACAGCGTCTGCAAACCGACTATATTGATCTGTATCAAATCCATCGTCCCAGTTCCGAGGTAGCCATTGATGAAACTTTACGGGCTTTGGACGACCTGATCCGCTCAGGTAAAGTTCGATACATTGGAACAAGTACCTTTGCTGCTTGGCAGATCGTTGAAGCTTTGTGGGCATCCAATGAATTCAAATTAAACAGAATTATCTCAGAACACCCACCATACCATATTCTGGACAGAAGTATTGAACGAGAGTTGATCCCAATGGCACTGACATACGATGTGGCCATACTGCCATGGTCACCACTGGCGGGCGGATTTATTTCCGGAAAATATAACCGTGATCTGATTCATCTTCCCATCAAAGGAACTAAGTTAGACCGGCATTTCAACCAATATGCCTTTGATGCCTTGGATATCATCAAAAGTATTGCATTGGAAAAACAATGTACCCCAAGTCAGTTCGCGCTCGCTTGGTGTACACGCCAGCCCGGGATAACCGCTCCAATTATTGGACCCCGTACTGTGCAACAGTTAGAAAATAGTTTGGGTGCTGTCGATATCCATATAACCGATGAGGATCGTAGGCGCATTGATGCAGTGACACCACCTGGACAAACAATCAATTTTCCGGAGATTGATTATCAGGCCGACTTTGGACCGCATCAATACAGATGGTAATTTTGTTAACATTGAATAGAGGTCACACTTTTAATGAAGTACATTTTTGGCAATCAAATACTTGATGAGGTTAAAAAAAGATACCAGCAAATGTTGCATATCAACGAATCTTGGAAAATTGCCATTATCCGATTTGCTCCCTCTGAACAGACGGATCACACCAAATATCTCGCTGCTGAAATTTCAGCTAGGGAAAAAACCAAATCCTTCAAGGAAATAGGTTTTCAAGTTGATAATCATCTGTTGCCGCACAATATGCCAAGAAGTCAGTTTACTGATTTGCTTTTAAAATTGAATGACGATGCCCAAACCATTGCGGTGATTGTGCAATTTCCTGTTTCCCCCCATCTTAAATCTGAGTTGTCAATATTATCCGAAAAAATAAATATCGATGTATTGGGCAATGAACATGATACATTTCAAGTCTGCGCCACTTCTGAAGCGGTTTTTAGACTCCTAACACCTTTTTTAAACAAAAATCATAACATAGCGATTGTGGGCTGTCATGGTTTTGTCGGCAGAGATGTTGGCAAGCTTTTAAAAAGAGAAAAAATTGATTTTATTGGACTGGATATTGGTGATGATCTCATGCGGGTGCATGATGCCAAGATCGTGGTTTCCGCCACTGGTAATCCTGAATTACTGGATCGAAGACATTTGAAAAACCATCATCAGCTCGTAGTGGACGTTGGATTTTCACCGGTATTCCACCAAAAAGACAAAAAATATTATATGGTTGGTGATGTGAAAAAAAACTCATATGAGCAGGTTCATAGAATCACACCCGTGCCAGGTGGCGTAGGGCCATTGGAAATCGCGGTATTAATTGAGAGATTGAGAATGTTAATCTCGAATGAAAATTTTACAAAGTGGCGTTATATTGAGCATTGAAAGACGGAACTGATTAGCTCAGATGGGCAGGAGGCTTGCACACCATGACACACGTTTATGTTGGTATTGGTAGTAACTTTGAAAGAGAAAAAAATATTCGTTATGCATTGGCTTGTTTACATAAAACATATATGCATTTAACAATATCTTCCGTTTATAAAAATAAGGATATCAGATGCGAGGGAGATGATTTTTACAATTTGGTGGCAGGGTTCAATACGAACGCCGATTTGGTGAACTTGATCAAAAGCTTTCAAAATATTGAATATCGTTGTGGCAGAGTGAGAAATAAAAAAGATTCGATTTATCCATTGGACATTGATCTGCTTTTATTTGGAGATTTAATTTATAAAAAAGGCAAAATTCAAGTGCCAAGAGCGGAACTTATTGAGCATACCTTTGTTCTACGACCTCTCGCGGAAATCGCCGGCAATGAAAAGCATCCTGAAATTGGAAAAAGGTTTAAAGATTTGTGGGACGAGTTCCCAAAAAAAGATCAACACCCATTGACTCTTGTTCAGATGCGATTTTAACTAACAATGCGTATTGATTCAATCCCTTACTATGAAAACAGTGCCATTTTATTCCGTCAACTGATAGCCCAACCATGGGCTGTTTTCCTTGATAGCGGAAGACCATACCTTTCGCAGGGGCGCTACGACATCCTGACATCAAATCCTTATATCACATTGACCACTTGGAAAAATATAACAGTCATTCAGACGAAAAATCGCATTCATTACTCAAAATTCGATCCATTTTTACTACTCAAGCAAGCACTCAGAACACCTGTGCCACAACATTCTGTCCACTTTCCTTTCACAGGTGGAGCCATCGGTTATTTTTCGTATGATCTGGCGCGGCATTTGGAAAGACTGCCGAATTTGGCGAGAGATCAAGAGCAACTGCCGGACATGGCGGTTGGTTTGTTTGATTGGATCGTCATCGTGGATCATATCAAAAAGGAATCATGGCTAATTGGACAGGGCAATGATCCCGACACTTTTAAATATTGGGAACAATTAAAACGCCTTCTATCCACCCAAAAGGCGAAAAAATATCAATCTTTTAAAGTGTTGTCTAATGTTCAGTCTAATATGACCAAAAACGATTATGAAAAAGCCTTTAAGAAAATCAAATCTTATATACACAATGGGGATTGTTACCAAGTAAATTTGGCGCAACGCTTTGCAGCTCATGCGTGGGGTAATCCGTGGCAACTTTATCAAAAGTTGAGAACGATGAATCCCGCTCCGTTTTCCTCGTACCTCCACAATCCTTATGTCACGGTGCTAAGCTCGTCTCCAGAACGTTTTTTATTGGTAAAAAATGGATATGTCGAAACCAAACCTATTAAAGGAACCAGGCCGCGTTCGGAGAATCCGGTAAAAGATCAGGTGTTATTGTCAGATTTAATCCATAGTGAAAAGGATCAAGCGGAAAATCTAATGATTGTGGATTTGCTCAGAAATGATCTTGGAAAAACCTGTCAATATGGTTCAATCCAAGTACCTAAATTATTTGAGCCCGAAAGTTTCGCCACAGTCCATCATTTGGTAAGTACCATAACGGGCCAGCTCACACCCGGTAAACATGCGCTCGATCTTTTACGGGATTGCTTTCCGGGAGGCTCCATTACCGGTGCGCCCAAAGTACGCGCTATGGAAATTATTGAGGAGTTGGAGCCAAACAGAAGAGGCGTGTATTGTGGTGCTATTGGCTATATCGGTTATAACGGAAATATGGATACTAATATTGCGATCCGCACTATGATTTACAACAATAATGAAATTCGATATTGGGCTGGCGGTGGCCTTGTTGAGGATTCCCAACTGGAATCAGAGTACGAGGAAATTCAAACAAAGGCCGCCGTTTTTTTTGATTTAATGACTCAATGCCAAAAATATCTGTGAAATCGGTGGTTATGCCGCTAACAGTACCTCTCGGACAACGTGGACAAAATCATCAAATATCGGTGTTGTTTCCTGATATTTAGTATCGTGGTTGGGTATTTTTACCATTTGATGCGCTAAACCTAGTGTGATTTCTAATTGCAACCCTCTCCCGGAAATGCACAGGTTACAAATATTGTTTTTGTCAATTCCTGAATACAGGTTGTTCTCTTTTGCAGTCATAGCAGAGACGCTAGCGTTGGAAAAATTTTCCATTAATTTTTCTTTCAAGTGTTTGTTTCGTCCACCAATATAAATACAAGCCTCCCAGTCATAACAAACATGAATAGAAACCGCCAATTTATGCTCACTCACAAGGGAAAGACATTTGGGTTCATCGAAACGAGTGCTAGTAATATGTAAATTGTTTTTTGTGTGTAATGCCTCGAAACAATACAGGGAAAAATCATCCCCCGCAATGGCTGTCGCGATTTCCGCTGTACAACACTCAATCCAGCCACCATGGGGCGCAATAACAACGATATTTGAATCACGCTTCACAATTGTAATCGTATAATCAATTCCCTCATTATTTTCCTGTTGTAGTTCCGTGAAACAATGATATCTATCTTTATTTTTCATGTTTTATCCTTGAGGATTAATAAGTCATATCGCTAATGAATACAGGAAAAACAACAAAACTCGCATTATAACGCCTACGACACCTAAAACAAATACTACGCATCATCTGGCAGAGCTGCCCAATACCGTCAGAATGGTTGACACCATCTATGTGCTGGAAAATGGTAGAATTGTAGAGTATGGGCATCACGACAACTTGAATCGTCTGGGCGGGACGTATGCACATCTATTTGAAAAACAAGCATGATATTACCAATAATAACCAACTTATGAAAATTGAGTCTATCTCAATGCTAAAGGATAAGCCATGACACAGTTAGCCATTGATACCACGCCAACCTCATGCCAAAAAGAAGAAGGTCGCACCGCCCTATGGCGATCCGTCCGCTCCGTTGTAAATTCACAACGCCAAGCACCACCACTGCAACCGGTGCCACGAACCGGCCCCCTGCCACTTTCTTTTGCCCAAGAGCGCGTAATGCTCCTTCAGCAACTTGAACCTGATAGTTCCACTTATAACAAATCCATCGTTCAACGTTTGAAGGGGCCGCTGAATGTCGCCGTCCTAGAACAGAGTTTCAATGAACTCATACGCCGTCACGAGGTCTTACGGACGACCTTTACAATGGTGGATGGGCAAGCTTTCCAACGTATCACCCCCGCCCAAACATTGCGCTTATCGGTGACAGACCTCCAAAAAATCCCAGAATCAGAGCGAGAGTTGGAGGCACGCCAATTAGCTCACGATGAAACCGAGCAACCCTTTGATCTAACGCAAGAGCCATTACTGCGGACACGCTTACTTCGCTTAGGCACTAAAGATTATGTCATGCTTCTGACCACACATCAGATTTGTTTCGATGGTCAATCTAGAGGCATACTCGTCCGGGAACTGATGGCCCTCTATGAAGCATTTTCCACCGGAAAAACCTCGCCACTCCCTGAACTACCCGTTCAATACGCCGACTTTGCCTACTGGCAACGACAGTGGTTTAAAGGTGAGGTATTGGAAACGCAGCTTGCCTATTGGAAAAAACAACTTGGCACCGACGTTCCCCGATTAAGATTGTCCGCCAATCGGCAACGACCCGGTACACTAGGCTTTCAGGCTGCATCTCAAACTTTAGAAATCTCCACACACCTCTATGAGTCACTTAGGGCACTCAGTCAGCAAGAAGGTATCACCCTTTTCGTTACCTTACTATGGCTTGACCCATTTAACGAGATAGAACAAAATAGGGTGATAAAATATGGTATGATGTTGACTATTTTATCATTTTATTTGATTTAAATCATGCCACATAATGGAAATTCTTTAACGCTTCCTGAGAAAAAAATGGTTGTTTGTATTAAACACTATTTCGATAAAGAAAAAGAATTGTACTTGGGAAACGAGAAACTTATTTCAGTTAAGAATTCTGCTAAAAGAACTGCGTTAGCCACTAATATTTCAGAGGTTACCGTATGGCGGATAATGGCTGAATTCAATAAGAATGACACGCTATCGCCTCCATCCCAAAAAGGATCAACTCCCTATGCAGTTGATGACGACATAAAAACACTTTGCCAGGATATCATACGTGCATATAATATTCGGGGAGAACATCTCAGCTTACGATTACTTGTTGGCGTTCTTAATGATAAACACCAGATTAAAATAGCCAGAGAAACATTAAGACGTTGTTTATTTAGGTGGAAAATCCTCCATGGGTCGGTACAACGGCATAGCACACTCCGCGAGCGTGCTTATGTAGTGAAGGCAAGAAGAAAGTATCTTCTATCGAAAAGAATTTTGAATACAAGTGGACGAACCCTGGTCTATCTTGACGAGACTTTTATCAATAAAAATCACAGTGGTTCTGATATTTCATGGTACTGTAGTGATTGGGAAGAGGATTCGAGACTGGATAAATCCTTTGGTCCATATATCAACAAGCCTGCCGGAAAAGGTGAACGTTTGATTATAGTTAACGCAATCACGAAAGATGGTTGGGTAGATGGGGCACGACTTGTGTTCCAGGCAAAACGATGTACTGGAGATTATCATGGTTCAATGGATGAAGAAAATTTCACCAAATGGTTTACAAACCAGCTTATCCCAAATATTCCCGACAATGCTGTCATTATTATGGATAATGCGTCCTATCACAACGTGTTTCTCGAAGATAATAAGGAGCCATATACGAGCAAAAAGACAATCCTTCAAAAGTGGTTATCTGATAATGGCATTGCTTTCGACAAAGATTTTCTCAAAGTGCAACTCATTGAGCTAATCAATCAACACCGTCCACCCAGGGTATTTAAGCTTGATTATATTCTTAAAAACGACCCCTTATACAAAAATCGACACATCGAGATTTTACGTACGCCTCAATATCACCCGGAACTTCAGCCAATTGAGAAATGTTGGGGGGTAGTTAAGCAATATATGTCTCAGCATTGTGATTTCACACTTGACGGGCTACGGAAAAATTTAGAGAAAGCATGGATAAAGGTTAATGCCAAAACGATGAAAGGAATTATGGATAAGGTAACTTTTTGGGAAAATCGACATTTTGAACAGGATAATTTGCTCGATTCTATAGATGACGAATGTGGGGTTGATTTTATAAATGAGTATCCTGAACTAGAGGCTTGAAATTCTATCTCGTTAAATGGGTCAAGCCATAGTCGGTGAAAACGGCTCCGGCAAAACCACACTGGTCAAACTCCTCTGCCGCCTATACGATCCGACTGAAGGGCGCATCACCCTCGACGGCATAGATATCCGCGAATTCAAAACCACCGCCTATCGCCGCCAAATCAGCGTCGTCTTTCAAGACTACGTCCAATACCAACTCACCGCCCGGCAAAATATCTGGCTCGGCAACATCGACCACCCACCCGAACACGAACAAATTATCACCGCCGCCCAACTCTCCGGTGCCGACTCCGTTATACGCAGCTTACCCCAAGGCTACGAAACCATACTAGGCAAATTGTTTGAAGAAGGCGAAGAACTCAGTATCGGACAATGGCAAAAAATCGCTATCGCCCGCGCTTTTTTGCGCGAAGCCCAAATCCTCATCCTCGACGAACCCACCAGCGCGCTGGATGCCAAAGCCGAATCTGAAATTTTCAAACGATACCACCAACTCACCAAAGATCGCACCGCCATCCTGATCAGTCACCGCCTATCCACCGTCAGAATGGTTGATACCATCTATGTCCTAGAAAATGGTAGAATTGTCGAACATGGGCATCACGATGACTTAATCCGTCGGGGCGGCTCCTACGCACAACTCTTTGAAAAACAAGCACGACATTACCGATAACGGTTTTTTTATTGGGAATGCCTACCGCGACGATCAGCGAGCGTAGCCAGGTAGGGTGGGCAACGTGGTTGCCCACCACCAACTTTTCGAGTAGAAATTAAAGGGATCAAGCTCGAATTAAATCTGGAAAAAGAGTGGAAAAAGGATTAATATTAATTGTTCAAGATCAATCTGACCACTACATAAAATGTCAAATTCATTATTTTTTTATTGGGATGTGGAAAAGGGAGCAGGCTCGATACTTCGTCTTGCTACGCTAATTTTTATGCAATACGATGTCAGCGAAGCTAATTGTAGTGCTTACAAAATTATCCGAACCTAGCCCATTTT
>Ga0233403_10000802_pt1 | contig 15080 bp, 18 predicted proteins | sample Na_oxic_1_MG_FD_179866 | JGI IMG/M metagenome (GOLD analysis project Ga0233403, IMG submission 179866) | Seawater microbial communities from Saanich Inlet, British Columbia, Canada - Na_oxic_1_MG | ecosystem: Environmental > Aquatic > Marine > Inlet | place: Canada: British Columbia | collected...
GCACTCATTCAGGGTGATACCGAAGAAAACGTCATTCGTTCACAATTGAATGGTGCTACTTTAAAAAAACGTGACTATACAGGTGTCGGTTTATATACAGAAATACGGGTTCCAAAAAACTGTAGCAGGCTTAGCAAAAGCAATCGGTATATTGAGGAGACACCGAAAGTACATTTAGAGCATCCAGAATTAAGTGATGGAGCGGGAGCAATGCTTTGGTTCAATGATGGCTATGTATCAACCCTAGAATGTTACACATATGAAGGTGAATGGCCAAAAGATGAGTTCCTATTCAACATCATCACATAACAAGGCCAATCCAGCCGCTCCAAAAATACGTCTGATTAGCCAGCATTGCTACGGGTTAAATGTTAAATCGTAGGGTGGGTAGAAGGAAAAGAATATCAGATGCTTGAAATGATTGAATTAGAAACAGATCGCTTAAAATTGCGCCAATGGTTACCCAGTGACTATGCACCTTTTTCTCGTTCCAACGCTCTCGCGTTGGAACCAGAAAATATGCTGGATAATAATATAGTTAAATGGCCTAAATGATTCAAGGAAAAACGTAAAAATTATGCAAGGTAAGATTAGTCAGTGGAAAGATGATAAAGGCTTTGGTTTTATAACTCCGGATAATGGTTCAGAGAAAGTTTTTTTCCACATATCTAGTATGACGACTAAAACGAGAAGGCCAATTATTGGCGATTCGGTTATTTTTCAGTCATCTTTTGACAAGCAAGGAAGACTTAAAGCGACAAGTGTCGCTATCGAGGGGTTAGTAAAAACAGGCTCACTGAATAAACAAACTCTACCAATCGAACCCTGTAAGAAAAGCTCTCTCGATTATATTTTCATTATTGTGGCTATATGCTCCATCGGCTTTGCTGGGTTTGATTATTTTAGTTCGGGTAATTTAGAGCATTCTCTCCCATTTGGTATTCCAGCCATTGTAGCTTTCATATTACTAAATAGACCCAAAAAGCCAAAAAGTAAGTCTTTTAATTGTTCTCGCTGTAAAAAGATAGAGCTGTTCGATAGCAGGACTATTCAAGCTTGGAATAATGGGGTTGTAAAACTTTATTGCAAGCATTGCCATCTGCAATGGTTGAGAGATAATCCACGACAAGACCATAACCAATCTTATAATAAGAGTGGAGGTTGTCTTGGTAGTGCTTTACTAATTATCTCTGTACCTCTTATTGGTGGTTTTTCTTTTTATCAATGGTTCGTGTAAGCAAGCGTAGGGTGCGTCCCACGCACCATCTTGATTAGCAATATCACCGACTCGGTGCGTAGGACGCACCCTACATACCCCTTATTTGAACAAACATTCATTGACATCTTCTGTCGGTCACACTCAATCTTATATATAACAGGAATATGTTAAGCGGAGGCTATAATGTTCAAAGAGCCAGTTGTCACCCAAATGGCGGCATACCTTTTAAAGAAAAGGGGCTGTCGTCGCATGGCTTTTATCAAACTCATTAAGCTGCTTTATTTAGCAGAGCGAAAAGCGGTTTCAAAGTGGGGTGAGCCTATTAGTGGCGATCATTTTGTTTCCATGCCCCACGGCCCCGTGCTTTCTCAAACTTACGAGCTAATAAAGTCCCAGCCTTCTCCAGATGAAGTTAGCCCTTGGCACGATTTTATTAGAGATGAAGATAATTATGAAGTGTCCCTATCAAGAGATGTAGAGGACTTTGATGAGTTGAGCAAAGCCGAAATGCGGATACTTGATGAAGTTTATGCCGAGTATGGCACAATGGGTAGATTCCAAATTAAAGATTTTACTCATGATTATTGCCAAGAATGGACTGATCCAAATGGGAGTTCATTCCCTATAAAGTTAGAATCCATTTTTCGTGCTATGGGTCGTGATGAAGAACAAGTGAAAGCTCTTCGTGAATTGAACCAAGAGCAACGATATCTTGATCAAGTCAAAGCAACTCTACGATGACTAATACATTTTCTCTCGTTAAGAGGGGTACTATTCTGATTCCATCAGGCGGATCGAGGCATCTCCACTTTATTTGTTGCAACCCAGTCTATTATCCTAATTTAGGAAATGATTGTGTTTTAGTTGTCAATATCTCTAGCGTGAAACCGGCTATTGAGTACGACAAAACTTGTATTTTAAAGCCAGAAGCTCATCCTTTCATAAAACATCCAAGCTATGTTTATTATCGAAAGGCTGACATATATGGTGCTGACAACATAAGAAGAAATGTTGCTGAAGGCACGTTCACAACCCATCAAGATTGCTCCGTACCTGTGTTTGAAAAAATATTAAATGGCTTTTCTGTTAGCGAGGAAGTTAAAATTAAAATATTAAGGTTTTATCAAAAATATTGTTAATACCTAAAAAATCAAGCATAACAAGAAGAAAAAGGGGACGCTACCCGTTTTGAATAATTTATTTTTTTACAAAATCAAAGCCTAACTATGCGCTGCACCAAACGGTTTTGCCGCTTTATTTCCAATCAATTAAGTTTTATTAAACAGGTGTAATAAATAATCATTTTTATTGGTGTCTATTTTCTAATGTGAAATTAACTCAGAGTTATGTATAATCATCAACGAGTGGTTAGTTATACATTTGAAGTAGCATATTATAATAATTTCCACCCAATTTAATGAGAAATCATAGATGTATGGTATTCATGGTACTTGCGTATCACTCGCAGAGAAAATTAATGAAGAAGGCTTCAAAAAGTCAATAACTGGACGGGCTGGCCCTGGGGTTTACTTTTGGAGATACTTTAGCGATCCAACCTATGCTTCATATTTAGGTTATGAGTGGTGGAAATATAGTGATAAGCGAGGCAACTATAATAAGAAACATATAACGAATAAAAAATGTTGTTTGATACAGGCAGAGATTATAATTAATGATGGCATAGTTTTTGACTTGAGCCATGGGAGATATAAAGAGAGTCTTAGGAACTTTATCAATAGTGGGCTACAAAGACTAAAGGGGCAACCTGATTATGATTTACAAGAAGAAAACGAAGTTTCTGCTCTTTTTGAACTTTTTGTTGCCAAAGTTGAAAAAATGATAGGGAAGCGGATCACTGCTATTATTACCGATGTTGCTGTACCAAAAGGCTCTGGAAAATCTATAGGTAAGTATTTTGGTGCTTCATCTGAAGCCATTATAGTTTTAGATACGAATAACATCAAAATACTCAGTTCTGAAGAGGTCGAAAATTATGATTACTGAAAAAATAAGCATAGAAGAGGCTTGTGAATTAGCCATTAATGAGATAATATCTATGCCAATAGAGAAATTAATTCAGGAAGTAAGAGAAAGAGAAAATACACCATTAGCAATCACTGTTAAAGAGTTGTCAGTTTTTTCTAATAGGTGGGTAGAATATGTCTTCCATAATAGTTATTCCTATTCCGACACTCTTGCGAGCTATGCAAGTGTGAATGATAATTCTTATCATGAGATAGTTGAACCTGAATTATCTGTGCTAATAGCAGCGTAAATTTAAGAGACCTTTTTATGGAAAACTCCTTAAAAAAACACCCCATTCAGCTAAGTGGGTTAGTGGTGAAAGAACTTTTTATCAGGGTCAATAATCCTAACGCTTTTAATGATGACGATGAAGATAAAAAATTTTCACATGTGGTGGGTCACTCTGATTTTGACAGTATTAATAGCTCTATTGATATTGGAGTGATAGTCAGCATAGGTGATCCTGATAAAAACCAAGGCGATAAGCCAGACTCAAAATTTGATTTAAGGGTAAATTTGTTAGCAAAATTTAATATTGACACAGAGAATTTTCCTGAAAATAAAATTGAGCAATGGGCAAAACACAACGCACCTTTAGTGCTTTACCCCTATATTAGAGAACATGTCCATGCTTTAAGCATCAGAGCGGGTATACGTCCAATACTTCTACCTCTCATGGAGGTGCCTACACTCTTAATCAAAAAAACATAATCAAAAAAGCATAACAAGCTATTCCAGCCGACATGCCTATCGTTTTTTGTATGCCATTCAAAAGGTGATCATGCTGAAATTACAGATGAAACAGATGTTTATTCAAATAAACCGGTTGAAGAAATATTATTATCACCCTGGTGTTACTCGATAATCGTTTCCTCGCACCGGTTATTGAGGTGTTAGGCTTTCATAACCTAAATCATTCGAAAATTCTTTATGGATAAACCTATTTTTAAAAAGGGTAAAAAATACACTTTCAGTGATTATTTTGATCTGAGTAATCCAACAGAAGAAATCATTGAAGAACTGGGTTACTCCTTTTCAATTGAGGTTCTCAGCCTTCCCGTTGCGGAAAGTGTATATAAAATCAAAGAATTAAGAGAAAGATTTTACAACATTTTACCAAAGATAAGCCTAAATTCTGAGATAGCAAAAAGAGACTTCATGATTGCTCCTATCTTATTAGAGGTCATTTCTTATGCTGACGCAAAAATGAATGTGGAATATTCAATTGAAATTGATGACCGGTTAAGTGGATCACTTGACTACTTAATACGTTCCAAACAAGATGTCATCGTGATTGAAGCAAAGAAGGGAGATTTAGATAAAGGATTTAACCAACTTTCGGCTGAGCTGATTGCATTAGATAAATATGAAAACGAAGACTCTCCAGAATTACTTTATGGGGCTGTGAGCATTGGAGATGTTTGGCGTTTTGGGATTTTGAAAAGAAAGTCTAAGGTTGTTGTGAAAGATATACATAGTTATCGTATTCCAGAAGATACAGAAAAAGTATTTATGATTCTTCTTGGCATTATACAAAGTCCAGAAAAGCCTAACTTGCTAAATTGCTGATAGCACATATTGTTTATGCCGTTTTGGCTTTGAATCTTTTTCATTCCTGGCAAAAGGGTTGTGAAATCATAGTCGTTAATCATGAGTCATTAAGTCTTCAAGAAGAAATGATAGAAGATTTAATGGCAATGATTCATAAGATGAATGACCTAAAATTTCCGACTTTGTCTCACTTTTTAGAAGCAGATTATCATGTCATACAGCGAATACAAAGATTATGGTAAAAATCAACTGGCAAAGATTTTCAACATAACGATTAAATTAAGTAACCTCTTTAACGTTAGGAAAGGAAATGAGGACACATATCCAGAGTTTCAACATAGGATTGATAGCTTGGCGGCACGAACCAGAATCGCTCATACCAACGAAGCAACAAGGCTGGGTCTTTTGGTATCACCAATATTGGTAGAGGCTAGTGCAGTAAAGCGGAAATGATCCGACCACCCAGCCAACAGCTAAAGCAGTTGTCTAAAAGCTTAAGTCACCTAAAGGTGACTACATCCACACAATCGTATTTATTAGCATCATTCTTGATAACTAAATTGTGAATAGACTATTCACAATTATAATTTGCGCTTTTTTGGAAGTACAAATCCATTTAAAACTGCTCGTTTTAGAAAAAACGGGCAGCATGTTAGTCACCTTTAGGTGACTTGAGCTTTTAGACAACTGCTTTAGCTGTTGGCTTTTGATGGCTTTTGATGGCTTTTGATGGGTGGTCTTTCTATTTCCGCTTTCCTGCACTAGTGTTGCCTATAATATAGGGTTATTTTTTGAACAACCAGTAGATTTAGCCGCCGATGCCACACCTGATTTGCCACATCAATTGAACGGTGCTTGGGACGGCGCATTAACTCTTGACGTTTTAGATTTTTCTCCTCCGATCATATCAGTGGTAGAGGTCAAACAAACTTTCTGACGGACTTGGACAATGTATTGCTGAAATGTATGCCACCCTGAAAAAGTTTGAACAGGATAAAGTATACGGTATCATTACAGACGGTGAAGTGTGGGAATTTCTTTTCTTGGAAGATGACCAACTGCTTATCCACAGTGAAGTGTGTCACATAAGCAACGTAACAGAGATTATTGGAAACATCGGTTACATAGCAAAAGAATTTGCTAGTCCTTAGGGAAAAGCTCGTTATAACGGATTTTTGGGAGGGCGAACACGTCTGTTCGCCCCTACATTATGCCCGTAGGGGCTGCCGGGGCTAAGTTCGCCCAACTGTACTCCTCAAATTTAATATGTTCTCAAATATCTTAGAGGGTAAATTATTGAGTTCGATAACAGTATATAAGTCACTCTTTCCTATTGATGTAGAGCAAGAACGGCAGGCTAAAATGGCTTAAAAGACGAGTCATACCCAAAAGCTTCATTTTCAGAGGAAATTATTTATTCTTTTTAGGAGATTCAATGTCATACGGTAATTTTAAATCAGTATCAGAAGTCGCTAGGAAATTTAATATTGAGGTAGTCGATAATGCTTTCATAGAGCAGAAAGAGATAAAAGTGTCAGAAATCTATTTTTCCGATCTTGAAAAGAGGTTAGGTACAAGCCTAAATTTTATAAATGAATTTACTATTTGTGAAACAATTATTAGACCTATCCTAGATATAGTCGCCGCAGGTTATGATAATTTAGATATTTGGTCACATGTTTCCTATAATGTGGATGTTGAAAAAGGTTTATTAGGTGAACCTGACTATTTAATAGCACCAAGAACAAAGTACGGTGATATGGAAAGACCCGCTATCTGTATTATAGAAGCTAAACAAGAAAAATTTGATGAGGGTTGGGCGCAAGCACTAGCTGAAATGGTAGCTTCATCTTTGCTAGGTGCGGATGTTTGTTATGGTATCGTTACTACAGGTAAGGCATGGGAATTTGGTAATTTAAAAGAGGGCATTTTCACTAAACATCCTATTCAAATATCAGCAGCATCTGATCTACAAAAGGTGTTTGATATTTTGAATTGGCTATTTTACAAAATGAGTCTAGCTTATTCCAAAAATCTAGATACTTGATAAGTGCTTGGTAATTGACTTAATAATCTGATAGGGTTAAATAGCATTTTATTGAAAGGAGAATAATGATGCCATACAGTCAGTTTGAATCAGTTGAAAAGGTTGCTGAGAAATTTGATATTGAGGTGAAAAATAAGCCTTTCATAGATCAAATAGAAATTCAAATATCAGAATCCCATTTTTCACGTCTTCAACTTAAGTTAGCAGATAGTACATATTTTATAAATGAGTATGCTATTTGCGAACATATTATTGCCCCTATATTAGATTTGGTCGTGGAAAAGTACGAGTTGCTTCGAGTATGGTCGCGTATTCCTTTCAATGTAGATAAAGAAAATGATCTCGTAGGTGAACCTGATTATTTAATCGCACCTAAAACAAAGTACGGTGGTATGTCTATACCACCACTTTGCGTCATGGAAGCCAAGAAAGAAAAATTTGATGAAGGGTGGGCACAGGCTTTGGCTGAAATGGTTGCCGCTTCTATTCAAGGTGCAAGAATATGTTATGGTGTTGTTACTACAGGGAAGATTTGGGAATTTGGTAAATTAGAGGATCAATTATTTACTCAAGATCCAGATCAGGTATCAGCTACAAGAGAATTACAAGAAGTATTTAATATGTTGAATTGGTTATTCAATGAAGCCAATGCTAGTCTCAAAAATAGAGAAGAATTTTAGGATGTTAAAATCTAGTTAATGGGCGATAACGAAGGTGGCATTGAGGTGGAACATAGGGAAATGGTGGCGAGTAGGCCTCTTTGGTGGCAGGGTTGAATATGAAACGCAGTAACGAGCGTAGCGAGATCATAGCCTAAGCGGAGCCCTCATCGTTATACACAAGTATTTAAGTATTTGATTTAAATAAGATTTGTAGGGGCAGGCTTTGTATTTTTGTTGCATGCCCCGATATTTTAATGAGATTTGTAGCCCACCTTAGGGCCTTGCGGCAAAATAAAATACCAAAAATATTAATTTGAATTATTTGAATTGGTTGAAAGCTCAAAGCAACTTTACGAACGAACCAAGAATCATAAAAAAATGAGACTGACTATGTAATTCGTTGGATGCTCAGGCGTGGTTTTATCGAAATATTCCTCAATAGAAAATGACGTAACATGAGTCGAATTTTAATGCAGAAAGTCATGTCAGTTTCTTTGTTATATCAAGAGGTTACTAAAATGCTCTCACCAAAGTTAGATAAAATTCAACGAACAATAATCTCCATCCATAGAGATTTGTTTGATGAAAGTCCTTCCTCAATGAAGTTACAAAAACTCTGCTATTATGCTCAAGGCTATGCTCTGGCGGAAGGCAATGAATTATTTCCAGATGATTTTCAGGCATGGCAGCATGGTCCAGTTGTTTATGATCTATACACAAAATACCAAGATTACCAATGGCGGCAAATTGACGCGGATGTTGATGAGCCAGATAACGCAAATTATGAGTTTTTGAGAGATATCGTTAGTGCCTATGGGCGTTATGATGGGGCTGCCCTAAGCACTATGACTCATAGGGATAAACCTTGGATTGAAGCTAGGGGTGATCTTGATGAGTCATCTGGCAGTAACGCACTAATAACAAAAGGTTCTCTTAAAGAATTTTTTTCATCTAAATTAAGAACTCATGGCTAAAAATAGATTTGAGAAAATAGCTTCAGAAGATGCGAGAGCAGTAGCTAATGAGTGCTTGCGCGTTTCATTTGAATATCTCGACTGGGATACTGAGGGATTTTTCTTTCATGGGTTGAAGGTTGAATATTATCAAAAATTTTTCGATTGTCTTTCTGAGATAAAGCGTTGTAAAGAAAAAGACATAGTAGAGCAGACTCACCCAAGCTTAATACCAAAATCAATTTTTAATGAGGGTGGTACGAAAAATGGTTTTCCAGATAGTGTTATCAAGAAAATAAGCGACAATCTATTCGTTCAAAGCAGAGATAGGGAATCTTCAGATTCTGAAGCAATTTATCTTACGTCAAAAAGGGCTTTTGAAGTTAGGGTGGCAAAAGCTTATGGAAGGATCCATGGTTTCATATGGAACAATACGTTTCATGTTGTTTGGTTCGATCCGGCACATAACTTATACCCGATAAAGAAGTATGGTGTAAGAAAGCATGAGGACTTTGCAAAAGTCAGATGTTTTTCACCAGATGAAACTGTAAGGCTCAGGGATGAACTCAAGCAATGCCAAGAAGAATACGACGAGTTATATGACACATGAGCTAATGGAAACGCATAGCTTCTCCTCGTAAGTTTCGCAAACTAACGAAAACCGACTCGTGCTTTTTAATTAGAATTAGGTAAGATTAGTGAGACTAACAAGATGTGTAGATATGCTTTCGTTAATTACAAGCAAAGGTATGCATGTTTTTCGTGTAGAAAATCATTTAAAAAAATTACCTTTGACGACTATTTAGAGCAGCAAGGAAAAAAAGCACTGTTTAAGAAACTACGGATATGTAGAAAAAAATCTGAGCGTATTGATCTGGAACAGCACTATAATACCACAATGAATGAAATAATTTCCAAATATCATGAGTTAATCAACAAGTGTCCTGATTGTGGTAAGCTAATGGCAAATATGGGGATGGATTTTAAATCTCCTAAAAAGAACGACACTAAAAATTGGAAAATTATTGAAGGTATGTATCGCATAGGTGCAATTTTTCAAACTTGCGGGTGTAATGGCTTTGGTTATGTTCCGAAAACAAAATCTGATTACATTGAATATTTGAAAAATAAGATCAAAGAATATCAAGAAAGATATAAGCAAGTAGGGTTAAATGTCAGTCTGTCTGCTTTTCAGCGGAAAGATCAAGCTGAGTATTGGTCAAAGAATATTAAAAAAGTGGATATAGAATTGCAGAATAATACCTAACAATAAAATGCATGATGACTTCCTTCGTTGATAGGTTATTTTATAGGTGATTTTAAACGTTAGGCGTACCCAATATTTAGAATATATCTACCATAACTCTGCAAAGCGTGGTTATTATAGATTTATCTGAGCATTGATGTTATTCTATAGATCGTAATCATAAAGAACAACTTGTGTAGACTCTTGTTACCAAGCATAGCTTGGTTGGTAGGCATTACCAAAGCTTTGCTTGGTAACGAGCAAAAACAGTTTTACAGAGGTGGCTATGAAGAAGCTAAAAAATGAAACCGAGTTGGTAAAGAAGGCGATTATCGATGGTGTCAAATATGGTGAAGGACGGGGTGTAGTTGAGTTTGAACCCACCGATTCTGCGAATGAAAAAATTGAGTATATCTATCGACTGCTTGTCCACGACAAGCTGATACAAGCCATCCCAGAGGATCAGGTTTCCCAGAAATCCATGAGACATAAACTGGCCATTTGGGCATCAAAGCAAAAATAAGGGGCATAAGCTAGGGGAGCATGCGAAGAAAAGGGGACAGAGGCATATATTGCTGCAATCTTGTCGCTCGTAGGTTTTCGTTTGCTTGCGAAACTTTGTTCCAAGCGAAAATTGCGGGACGGGGTTTGTAATCCCATCCCGTAACCAAAACAACTTAAAATTTAAATTTGAGATCAACTTGGACGCGATCATAATCTTTTCCATCATTTAAACCCACTTCATTTATAAAATAGCTGGCTGCTAATTTCCAACCTTTGGCAATCTGATAACCAAAATTTAATTCGTGCCCTTTTCCATCGGTACCACCAGCGATAAAATCAGAATCAGAAAATGTCCCAAAAACGGCATCTGCTTCAATCTCTCGATAATTATAACGAAAATCCCAAGAACCCGGTTTTTTCGCTTTGTTCAGTTTAAAACCAACGAGATAACCGGTATCGTTTTCCTCAGCATCCGTATTGAAGACGTAATCAAAAAATAGGGAAACTGGCAGAGATTTTATTTTAAAAGTGATATCGCCAAACAATTCCCATTCCTTATAGTCGTTAACAAACTTACCCTCGGCATCCAAAGTATTGCCAAAGCTGTCACCTTCAGCTTCAAGATAATCAAAATCATTGAGCGATAATCCTTTCACTTCGGTATAGCCAAAATACCCGGTACCAAGAGTCATTTTAGTACCATTGAATGTCGCACTATAGCCAATCTGACTACCAAATAAAAAAGAATCATCCGCTTGGCTGCGTTCTTCCACATAAAAAAAACCGCCGTTAAAGAAGAGGTTATTCTTACTGTATTGTAAAGCAAGCCCTTCTGGGCGCAAATCGACATCCCATAATAATTCAGACTTTATTGGCGTATAGAAAGGGTTTTTAAACTTTCCCCCCTTAACTTTCAAGCCATCAACTGCTTTCCAAGCAAAATAACCTTGATCAAGCCGAATGTCCTTTGTTGTCGATTGGCTATCAATCGTTTGATTCGTAGAAACGGGATCTTCGCCACCCGTCGCTAATACTGCAGCTACATCGACATTTTCATTTACCTTTGCCTGTATTCCAAGCCGTAAACGAATGCGATTACGATGACGATCATCTTTGCCTTCCTTACCAATAAATTCATAACGGTAACGGAAATCACCATTTAATTTTATCCGTTCTGACCAATTTTCCTCGGCGAATGCATAACTGGAGGTTGCCATGTTTAATCCGATAAAGCTTAATATGCTTAATGTGCTTAATGCAATTTTTGACTGATTTATCATAGTAACCTTTGTTATTATGTTATCGGAGCCCAAACTTTAGTTTGGCACAAGCCCAAGATAAATCTTGGACTCCGAAATCCAAACTCTTCTGGTTCCATCGCTTTCGCTATGGAATCAGAAAAATTGATAATTGATTATAAAGCAAGAGCTTGTAAGTTGTTGGCACTTTTACGCACCGTCTGACGTTTTGCATCGTCTAAAGGAATTAAACCTTTGTCAGTCAAATAGCCCTCTTCACCATAAGCGGCTTCACTGGTAAAAGCGGCAATATACTCCATAATACCCGGAACAACGCCAATATGGGCTTTCTTCACATAAAAATAGAGCGGACGAGAAATCGGATAATTCCCGGCTGCAATACTTTCAAACTCAGCATCCGCCCCATTAATAATGGCACCTTGAATGATATCGCTGTTTTGGTCTAAAAAACTAAATCCAAATACGCCCACCGCGTTTGTGTTAGCTACTAATTTCTGCACAATCAAATTATCGTTTTCACCCGCTTCAATATAAGCACCGTCTTCACGCACCGCATGACATATCGCTTTATAGCGAGATTTATCGGTTTTCTTTAAAGCTTTAATAAATGAAAACGTTTTGCATCCGCCTTCTAAAGCTAATTCTGCAAAGGCATCCCGTGTACCCGACGTGGGTGGTGGGCCTAATACCTCAATTCGTGTTGCTGGCAATCTTGGATTGACATCTCGCCAAGTCTTATAAGGATTATCAACCAAGGTTTGGCTGCCATCGCTTGCTGGTACGGATTTCGCCAATGCGAGAAAAATATCCCGCAGAGATAACTGCATTTGCGGTTTCGCCTTGGTGTTCGCTAACACAATACCATCATAACCTACCAAGACTTCAACAATCCTTTTAACCCCATTTTTCTGGCATCGGTTAAATTCAGATTTCTTCATACGACGCGAGGCATTAGTGATGTCAGGCGTGTTAATATCGACACCCGCACAAAATAACTTAATACCACCGCCCGTACCAGTCGATTCAATTTTGGGTGTCTTAAATTTGGATGACTTACCAAATCGTTCAGCCACCACCGTTGCAAATGGATAAACAGTAGATGAGCCAACAATGTTAATCACATCGCGCCCACTTGCCAGCACATCGCTGGGAACAGCTAAGGCTAAGATTATGTATCCGCCTATTATTTTTTTCATAATTTCTCCAAACAATACAATCATCAAAAATCGTCATTATACAAGGCAATAATGACAAGAATATTAAGCAAATATGATAGTTTGATGACAAGGTTTTAAGCATAAAAATTATGTCATTTCGATCTTGATGTTCAAGTTAGAATTTGCTAATCAACTGATATATTGTAACCTATTGAAAAATATATATTTTTTGAATATTTGATTTTGCCATCGCCTGTGTCGCCATTGATGATTTATGGCAGTATATGGCTCTATTTTTTGTCGTCTGATTGTTAAAAAAACTAACGACAAGGATTGTATATAAGAATGGATTACAAGAAAAAACCATTAAGAAGGGATTTAAAAAAAACATAACGACAGGGATTGTATATAAGAAGGGATTACAAGAAAAAACCAGAACGACAGGGATTAGAGTTTATACCGATTTAATGTCAATCATTGATTTATTTAAATTTTTTATTAAATATAATAAAATCAAACACTTAAATTAAATCAGTCTATAAGCAAAACGGATTGGTTCAAAGTTATGTTTGTTTTTAAGTAACTACTCAGCCTTGAAATAAATTTCAAGGCTAACAGCTCAAGCAGGCTAAAGCCAGCTAAAATTCAAATTCTGCTTTCTTTTCAGTCTCCTTTAGGAGACTTTAGCTTTCAGCCTTGAAACTTCGTCTCGAAGCTGTGCGAGATCAATTTATTTCAAGGCTGAGTAGTTACGTTTTTAAATCCTTTCTTATATACAATCCCTGTAGTTATGTTTTAAATCCTTTCTTGTCTCCAATCCCTGTAGTTATGTTTTTTAATCCCTTATAATACAATCCCTCCCTGTAATTACGATTTTAAATAAATTCTTGCTTATGCACAATAACCTAACCTACCAAATCAACGGTTGTCTCTTTACCGTGTTCAATCAGTTAAAAAACTTATGGAACGAAAAGGTGTATGAAGAAATGGCACGCACGATAGAAATTGACACCTCAATAATTGTCTGAATCAGAATTGTCAGAATTTAAGAATTAACAGAATAAATAAAGGCTCGAACAAATTCTGAAAATTCTTAAATTCTGTTAATTCTGATTCAGACAAAAAAAGTCTATCGTGCGTGCCATTAGATTAAAGATTTGCTTTTAATGGCGAATAGAATTTTAGTCACGCTTGGGGCGGGTTATTTTCCTCAAATTTATCGACGGGCTTTTTATTATGAGTTGGAAGTGGCAAAAATTGATTTTGAGGTGATAAAAGAAATGACTGCTATTTACTATAATCATGTTATTGATTCAAAGGATGTTGGTTTTTTTATTTTAGGTGATTTATTGTTGTCAGTGGTTGCTGTTAAAGCATTTAATTCGATCACGTTATCAAGGTTTGCTTATCATATTAGGCATTTTAATTGTAAGAGAGGGTTAATTTTTAATTTTAATGCGATATGTTTGGATTATAGGTATCTTGAAAATCAATAACGACAGGGATTGTATGTTAGAATGGATTTAAAAAAACAGAACGACAGGGATTGGAGACAAGAAGGGATTTTAAAAAACATAACTACAAGGATTGTATATAAGAAGGGATTATAAGAATAAAAACATAACTACAGGGATTGCATATAAGAAGGGATTACAAGAATAAAAACATAACTACAGGGATTGCATATAAGAAGGGATTACAAGAATAAATAAAACAGAACTACAGGGATTGCATATAAGAAAGGATTTTTAAAAAACCATAACGACAGGGATTAGAGTTTATAGCGATTTAATGTAAATTATTGATTTATATATATTTTTTATTAAATACAATAAAATCAATCACTTAAATTAAATCAGTATCTAATCAAGACGGATTGGTTCAAGGCTATGCCTATTTTAAAATCCCTTCTTATATACAATCCCTGTAGTTATGTTTTAAAATCCTTTCTTATATACAATCCCTGTAGTTCTGTTTTTTTAAAATCCTTTCTTATATGCAATCCCTGTAGTTCTGTTTTTTTTATATACAATCCCTTACTAATCATTATCCCAAAAACAACCCATCAATAGGCAACGAAAAACATGTTCAAACCAAAATACCTCAAGATGTTAGCCCCCCTCTCTTTACTGGGTATGACAACAGCAGCCCACGCTGTCGAACCCGCCACCGAACCCATACTCCGCATAGAAACGGGGATGCACACAGCACAGATAATGCGGATAGGTGTTGATGCCGCTGAACGGTTTTTACTGACGGCATCCGAGGACAAAACCCTGCGCTTATGGGATTTGCACACGAGCGATTTGTTAAAAACCTATCGTGTGCCTATCGGTGCTGGCGATGAAGGCAAGCTTTATAGTGGGGCTATTTCGCCGGATGGTGAATGGGTAGCGGGTGCAGGTTATACTGGTAAAGAATGGGATAATGAAGGTTCAATCTATCTCTTCAACCGTG
>Ga0233403_10000803_pt1 | contig 15076 bp, 11 predicted proteins | sample Na_oxic_1_MG_FD_179866 | JGI IMG/M metagenome (GOLD analysis project Ga0233403, IMG submission 179866) | Seawater microbial communities from Saanich Inlet, British Columbia, Canada - Na_oxic_1_MG | ecosystem: Environmental > Aquatic > Marine > Inlet | place: Canada: British Columbia | collected...
TTTACCTCGGTATATTAGACTTGTCCTTAAATAAACGTAACCCATTGAAAATAAGAAATACTTTGAAATAAAAATCAATGACTTAGCTTATTAAGGGGCTGGTTTATTGAGTACAGTCGCTTGAAATCGGTGAAGGAATGTTATAGAAAATTTTTAAAATTTATTGCAAGTTTCCTTCTCGCAAAAATATTGAGCATCAACGATAAAACAATAATTTACGAATCCTAATGACATTTATTGATTAGACTTGTCCCTAAATAAACGTAACCCCTTGCAAAGACAAGATACAACAATCATAAAAATCAATGACTTAGCTTATTAAGGGACAAGTCTATTTCTCGGCAAGCCACAATTTTTTTAATTTTAAAAAGTTTTACAAGTCCCTCAAGATTTTTAAAATTGACAAATTATTTAGGATGCCTATATTAGGTTGAATCAGTTATGCTAACAAATATTATTATATTATAAAATTCTAAAATAGCATCGAAAAACACCGGAGTTCGGGAAAAATATTGATTTTTTTGCCCATTTGAACGGAACCAGAATTTTTTTGGTGAGAATGATGGATATTCTTCTTGTCAGGGATGATATCTGGTAAAAAAAGTTTTGACCGAAAAAAACTTGAAAAAAAACTTGTTGTTACAACAAATATGATAGGATGAAAATCCCAGTGAAATGGGGGGCAAGGCGGGAACTTTTCTCGAAGAGGAGATTAGAAACTCAGCAAAAAAACTTGGTTCTTATTTTAAGAAGCCGGTACGCTGAAATCGGTTGACATTTTTAGTAAAGGCAAAACATCGGCTCGAAAAAAATGTCGAGATTAAAGTTTTTTGAAAAAAATTAAATCTCGACAGAGCCTCTTGCAAAACTCTTTTTGAAAGTTTCCCCAGGTTTCACCAGTTGCTCTTAACATTCAACCCCTATCGGGGTTGTCCCAGGTTTCACCTGGGGTAAAAGCAAGAGGCGAGTGGGGTTATTCTTTTAACAATATCAACCCCGTAGGGGTTGAACGTGAATAGCCCCTGGTGAAACCTGGGGTTTTGCAAGAGCCTCGACAGATAAAATCCTATACTCAAGACGGTAATAAACTTTTTTTAAATGAGAATGGTGGGCAACACGTTGCCCACCTTACTGGTGTTTGAAAACTCCAGAACTGTTTGTTTATTAGGCTTAAATATTTTTATGACATCTACAGCTCGTTAGCATGTTCCGACAAATAGGCTGCCACGCCATCTGGCGTATCCTTCATGCCAGCCGCGCCTTTTTCCCAACCGGCGGGACAAACTTCGCCATGATTTTCATGGAACTGTAACGCATCCACCATGCGAATCATTTCATCCACATTGCGCCCTAGCGGCAAATCATTCACCACTTGATGACGGACAACGCCTTCTTTGTCGATTAGGAATGAACCACGGAAAGACACAGCACCGTCTGGAGTTTCTACGTCATAAGCCTTGGCGATGGCGTGTGTCAAGTCGGCCACCAAGGTATATTTCACCGGACCAATACCGCCTTTGTCCACCGGCGTATTGCGCCAAGCATTATGTGCAAATTGAGAGTCAACCGAAACGCCGACGACTTCAACATTGCGTTCCTTGAACGCATCTAAACGCTTATCAAAAGCGAGCAGCTCTGTCGGGCAGACAAAGGTGAAATCTAACGGATAGAAAAACACCACGGCATATTTGCCTTTGACGGCATCCTTAAAATTATAACCATCGACAATGTCGCCATTGCCCAATACAGCCGCGGCGGTAAAATCTGGTGCCTGATGTCCTACTAATACAGCCATTATCAATCTCCTCTTATTAAATGTTGACAGAAAAAATATTATACCAATGAAAAATAAAACATGAAAAATGATGGAAATAAAAACATGAAAAATTATATTGTACTATACGATGGTGAAGTCAAGTTTTGAACAATTTCGTCCAGTTCAAAAAAGCCCCAATTAAAATTGTATAAAGTATCAATTATGTCTATTATAAGACAGACCCTCAGTTTCTTGGAAACTGCTTGGTTTTTAATATATGTCTTATTCGCGCAAAAACAAGTCTTTCGTTAATCATGGATCACAAGACTTCGCCGGAAAAAAAACTTTTAACAAATCAGGTGTCTTTAAGACGAGCCGTTTATAGTATCTATTAAATATCAATAACTTACTGAAATTAATAGTTATGTGCAAGGTACGCCTGGAACGAATGAGAAATTAAGTTCAATCGGTATAATGTCTAATATTTAATGGATTTCATTTAGGATTTTTTATGAATACAAATTTACAGCCCACCGTATTACTTGTCGAAGACGAAACCGTCGTTGCAGCAAGCTATAACAGCTTTTTAAGCGAAGAACCGATAAAATTAATACATGCAGACACCGGAGAATCCGCTTTAATGCACATACACCAAGTTGTCCCAAATGTCCTGTTACTTGATTTAGGCCTTCCCGATATGAATGGGATGGACATTTTAAAGCATGTCCAACAACAACAACTGGATATAATGACTATTATTATTACCGCCGAGAATTCCGTTGAAGTCGTGGTTGAAGCGATGCGTTATGGGGCATTTGATTTTATTGAAAAACCGTTTCCAGCCAATCGACTGATTTTATCCTTACGCAATGCGCTACACCAAAGCATGTTACATCGGGCGGTGAATTCTTATGAAAACAAATTCAAACGTAAACAATATCATAACATGATGGGTGCCTCTAAACCGATGCAAACGATTTATCAGATTATTGATAATATTGCTACCAGCAAGGCATCGATACTGATTACCGGAGAAAGTGGCACTGGCAAAGAATTGTGCGCGGAAGCCATTCATAAAGAAAGTAAACGCAAAAAAAAACCATTTGTGGCCATAAATTGCGGGGCTATTCCAAAAGATTTGATGGAAAGTGAAATTTTTGGACATGTTAAAGGGGCTTTTACCGGTGCTGTCAGCGATAGGCTAGGTGCCGCTAAACAGGCAGATGGCGGGACCCTATTTTTAGATGAAATCGGCGACATGAAATCAGCCTTACAAACGACTCTGCTGCGCTTTGTACAAACCGGTACCTTTCACCGGGTGGGTGGCGATAAACTGGAAAAAGTGGATGTCCGTTTTATCTGTGCAACGAATCGGGATTTATTATCGGAAATAGAGGCTGGACGATTCCGTGAAGATCTCTATTATCGTCTCAACGTTATCCATATTACGCTACCTGCCTTGCGTAAACGCGGAGAAGACATATTACTCCTTGCCAGAAAATTTCTTCGAGAAGAGGCTCAAGCTGAGCGAAAATCTTTTAAGGGTTTTATGAAAGAAGTAGAGAATATTTTATTAGATTATGATTGGCCGGGTAATGTACGGCAATTACAAAATGTGATTCAAAATATTGTGGTGTTGAATAATAGCAAATATGTCACAACTAATATGTTGCCTTCACCGCTCAACAACAATCCTTCAAACACGATAACCAGCCCGCTTCCTCAAAAAACCTTGGTGCCTCAAAAAAAATTTTCGTTGCACAATTCTGCCGAAACCCCGCCTCGCCCATTCTGGCAAGTAGAAAAAGAGGCCATTAAACACGCGGTTGAATTTTGCAATGGTGATGTGGTACAAGCGGCTAAGTTTTTGGAAATCAGTCCTTCTACCGTTTACCGTAAATTGCGGCAATGGAATATCACCTTTGAGCGCATACTCAAGTCTTCTACTAAATAATAGCCTATCTCGGTGGGCAACTACAAGGATTACATTTTAGAACGGATTATATCCTTCTCGTTTCAAAGAAACTCGCCAAATCCGTCTCGATCCAATCCTTTCTAAAATATAATCCTTGTAGTTAATCCTTGTAGTTAATCTTTGTAGTTAATCCTTGTAGTTATTGGTTGTAGTCAATCACGTCAAACATCAAAGTGCCATCCGTTGTCTCTATCGCTTGCAATAGAACTTCGGTGAATTGTCTTTTTTTAGAGAGAATCAATGGAATGCGTAATTGCATCGTGGCTGATAAATCCACTTCTTCGGGTTGGCATTGACTGTTATGATTGGGCGGCGCGACTGGCCCATAATTGAGTACTGTCAATCTCAGGGTTCCATCTGGCAACTGGCTCAGTTGTAAGCTGGCCCACCAATACTGGCCTTGGTAGTTGAGGCGCGGGATGTCCAAGCGGAATTGTTCATCGAGCAGCGGGGCTTCACAGAACCGTGTGAGCAGTGCTTCATCCTGGGGTGCAGCCGGGGCAGCTAAACCGCCTCCGGCATAATTCGGTCCACCCGAAAACGGACTGGAAGCATCTGGGGAAGGCGGTGAGAAAGCGGCCCCATTGTTCGTATCGAGGGGTTGTGGCATATAAGCGCCGCTTGGCGGCGGTATTCCAATTTGCTCGCTGTCTCCATCATCAGTCCCTTGTCCACCTATTTGATTTTCATTGACGGAGGACGTATCGGCTATCGGTTCCAGCGCAATGCCGGCCGGGTCCCGTGCAATCCGTTCAATGCCTTGTTTTTGATACAAGTCTTCGCGTTGCAATGCGAGTAGTGATGAGTAGCGAGTCACTATGCCATAGGTACGCGCTAGGCGGACGGCTTCATTGACTAATTCGGCGGTTTCACCTTCGGTGTCTATTTGTCGTTCTAACTGATCGGCCCACGTTTTGGCCGCTAACGGGGCGGCAATGCGATCAAAGTCGCTATCAGGGTAGTGGTACTCTGATAATGGCGTACTTAACGTGATTGGCGTTGAATCTGGGCCGTCACCGGTTAAGCTGACTCCGACACTCGCAATTGGCCCGGTTAGATTCAGCGGGTTGAATTTATCCCCCAGTTGCAAAGTGGTGCCAGAAAAAATTCGTTGCCAGGTGAACTCAGCCAGATCCGTTGTCGCATAGTAAAACGAGTATTTTCGGGTGTTTTGAGGCTCAGTTGGCTGATTGAAATAATCGATCACCGTGTGCTGCACCGTCGATACTTGCACCTTGGCAACGACATTGGATACGCCACCCCCACGTACTCTGGCGAACAAGTCGAGAATTTGGCCGGTGATTTCATTATCGTCTAGCGCAAACGTTGATTCGCCACTGGTTTGTTGGGCAAGGCCATTCAATAGTCCCTGATCCAGATTGGAGCCAATACCGACACTAAAAATACGGATTTGGCGACCTAATTGTTCTGCTTCGGCACTGACATCGGCCAATATGCCGTCCAGTGTGCTATTGCCGACATTGGGACGGCCGTCGGTGACCAGCAATAAGTCAAGACTGGCATCGACTAATGGTGATCGGATAGCGATGGCTGCCCCAGTCGTCAGTCCAGCGGACAAGCTAGTGCTGCCGCCGGCGTTCAAGTTAGAAACCCATTCAATAGCGGCCGATATATCGGCCCCACTTCTCATATTGGGACGAAAGATATCGACTTCGCTCTCAAACGCGACCAGTCCAAAATAGTCTTGTTCGCTTAACGCGGCTAGACTGTTAATAACGGCTTGACGAGTTTGGGCGATTTTCGCGCCGCTCATTGAGCCGGAGATATCAATCACAAAAACCACATTGCGCGGTTGCGACATCACGGCGGAATGGTCGGAAAAGTCGGGTCGCCATTGGGCGTGTAGATGTCTCGGAAGATTCTCGGCCTCTGGCTGATAATAGAGGGCGGTTGCCTCCGACAAGGGTTCTTTTGGGGTCAAGTCTAAGGTAATATCTTTGGACAGAGTGACCTCTTCTAAGTTCAGCAATGTGGTGCCGTTGGCCAAATCGAGGGTTGATGGTGTGCCCAACTCGTCGTCCATTTGCCAACCATTGGCCGTCCAATAGTCCGCATCGGTTCGCAAGAATATGGTTACGCCATCGGCCGGAGTGGCAGCTGTTGCATCTTTGTTGGCAAATGGGATTCGCAGACGGTAGTGATTGTTGGTGCGTTCCAACGTGTGGGCGTAATGGACGCGCATACGCAAGTCGCCTTGTTGATTAATCGGATAAACTCGCGCCCGATAAAAATCGGTGCCGATTCTCTGGATTAACAGCGGTTCGTATTGTTGTTGGACAAGGTCGTTATAGAGGATTTCGCCTTCTCGACGGCCGACGGTTTCGGCTACTGTCCATTGTTCTTGGGCAGGTAAATAAATTTCGGCTTTGTGCAGTACCGAGTCAGGCGGCAGCGGAAAACGCAAATTGGCTGCATTGTCTTCACCACTGTCGGCAACCAATTGGACTTCCATTTGGCCGGAGACGTAGTCACCTCGTATTTCTAAATCGAAGTCAACGGCTTGGACGCGCACTGGTGCGCTGGTACCCACCGGTTGGAGGCCGGTAGCAAGGGCCGATTGGGTGGCCATTAGAAGTAGGAGTGTTATCCAGGGGTTGGTTTTCATTTTAGTTCACCGGTTGTTGAAGAAAGTCTAACCAAATGGAGTACAAAGCTTCAGCTTTGTCAAGCTGCACCACGCTGAAGCTTGGTATTCCATGTGAAAACGTCATCTAAGCGGGCATGTAGGTTGGTGCAAGCGATGTGGGTGTAACTATTGGCTTAATCTTTTCTAGCTGACTGGCCGGTTCGGTGTGCAATAAATGCCAAATATCCCATTTCATTTGACCATTAAGCCACAATTCTGGCGAAGTACCAAATAATCGAGATAAACGTAAAGCCATATCTGTACTCATTCCGTTTTTGCCATTGAGAACGGTATGAATTTGTTCCACGGAAATATTTATTCTTTGAGAGAGTTCGGATGGCGTAATGCCATAAGGCTTTAGAAACTCTTCAAGTAATATTTCGCCCGGATGAACCGGCGGTTGGTTCGTTGGTATTCTCATTTGATAACCCTTTTTATAGGCAAGCGGGCTTAAAGATGGTGGCATTTGTTGAGTGACTCGTGCCCGCTTACAAGCCCCCTACAAGATTATTATTTCTGAGCAACCCAAGTGCCTTTGTTATTACGACAAACTTTCTGCTTATCCGCTTTTCGCTTTCCGTCTGGCGTGTAAACTTCGGTTTTAATCATACGGCAGGGTTGTTGATTCGTTGATGTGAAAGTCGCTACCGGTGTCACTTGAAACTTGTTACCGGTACTAGGGTTAGTCCAAGTCGCGGTTTGATTGTCTGGTGTTGACTCAATGGCTTGCTCAACTTTTTCCTGATCTTGTTGATCCAAATAAGAGCCTATCATCCCGCCGGTAATCGCACCCGCTGCTCCGCCCACTAAGGCACCGGTTATTTTTTCCTCAGTGCTATCCCCAGTTAAAAAACCGGCAGCGGCACCCAACACACCGCCGCCTACCGCGCCCCATCCTTCTTTACTATTAGTGCAACCGCCGGTGAACAAAAAAGCAATCAGTATCACAGAGAGTAGTTGAATTTTATTCATAACAATGACCTCGATAATGTTGTTGTGTACTTAAATAATAGTACAACGGATACGCGAAACGAAGTTCAGCGAAGCTAAATAAAAGAATTTTACCAAAAATTTAAAATAAATCCGATTTGTTCAACAAATCGGATTGCTAACTATAAACTAAGAACCAGTTATCACTTCGACCCGCCGATCCAGTTGGTAACGTTCATCCTGGCTCAAACTGTCAGGCTTATTCGGTAGCGGCTCCGTTTCACCTTTTCCTTCAGTAGAAATGTCGAGGGTTGGGTCTTGTTGTTCCAGGTATTTTTTTAGAGCCTTGGCGCGTTTCACTGAGAGTTTCTTATTGTAATCCGCCCTACCGGTTTCGTCAGTATGACCAACTAATGTGATTTTGAAAGTACCTCTCAAACCTTGTTGTTTTTCTTTCAGGCAATAAGCCAGTTCATTTGCCGCATATTTGCCTTTGTCCGTAAAAACGGTGTCATCGTATTTAAATTCCACCGCGATGAGGTGCTTGGTAATCTCGACACCACGCACTGAAGTCCGCATCAGGGTACTGCAATCAGGAACAACTACTGTACGTGTGAGCTGGACACTATTATTGTTGGCTAACATTTTCGCCAGTGAAGATCGGGAATACAGACTCTGAATTTCTGCCTGTGACGGTCGTTGTGGAGTCGCTGTCGGATTGTTTATTATATCTAATGCTTCGTTGTAAAGCCCGGCTGCCATACTCCATTGTTTTTGTTCTTCCGCCCTTTTGGCTTCTGTTACTTTTTTCTGCCATAACTCTATAACAGGCGGTGGTTGTGTAGGGAGGGCAAATTTTTCGCCTTTAATTACCGGTTCCTGTTTCCGAAAAGGATTATCGGGCAGTTGGCATGAACAAAGAAAAATAAGCAGCAGCAATAACGTCCCCGATTTCACCGTCGATAACCGTGAGTTAAGTCGTATAGAACAATTCATTATTGATACCTCCGTTGTTAGCGGACAATTTGATACTGAACCGCCGTGATGATTGCGCCTTCTAGTTGAGTCAATCGTCCACGCAATTGTTGCAAAGTCGTTTGAGCTTGGTTCGTCGAGAGGTTGGACAAGTTTTCTGATAACAGTTGTTGTTTGGCGGATTCGTCTACCAATAAAGCCACGATGAATCCGTTGCCGGTTGGTTCTTTCATTGTTAGGCTATATCCGACATAAATATGTTCCGGAATCTGCCGAGTTTTTCGAGCGTCTAGGCGATGTTTCTGATTTATTTCATTCGGCAATAAACGTGCCAATTTTCCGGAACTGTCAATATCCCAGACAAATAAATAGCCTGCCTTTGGACTACTATTAGTCACTTTTACTATCATATTTTCGCCGATCTTAAAAGTATCGGCCGGAAGAAGTTGCAGCAATAATTGATCGGAGGTTGGTAATGGGTCATTCGGCTGCCCAGAGCCAGACTGATCCGGAGGAACTCCCCCGTCTGCTACTTGAACTTTAGACTGAGGCATTTGTAGTCGTTCTATTCCCTGTTTATCGCGAAAACGGATAGGCGATTCAGCCCGTTTCATAACCGTATGCCAACTGGGTTTGTCAGCGGAAGCCAGTTCTTTATTCAGGCTGTTTAAAAAGGCATTGGTGTACTTTCCACCTTCAGAGGATGAACCCGCGGCAAATTGTCCATGTTTGGCCGCTGACGCTTTAATTTTTCCTCGATAATTTAAAAACAGTTGCCGATAATTATCGGCTTTTGGTGTGGTTTTGATGACTTGTCGGGTTGGTGTATTGGACGACTCATCAATAAAATTGTTACAGGCATCGGCTATAGAAATCAACAAACGCGGATTTTTGTTTTCTAATGTCTGAGTCACCTGATCAAAATCTAAAAATTGATCGCTGAGTTTCAAGCTGGGCCATCTGGAGTTTCCAAGATTGCTGCCATGACCGGAATAATAAAAAATAACCATATCTTCCGGCTGCACTGATAACTGAGTTAACGTGTTATTGACGTTATCACTGGTGAACGCATTCCCAGCAATAGAATATTGCTCTAAGGTTAAGCCGGTATGTTGCTGAATGGTGATTAACAGTTCTTTCATATTTCCCAAATCGATATCACTACCGATGTTGAGGTCTTTGGTATCGGCTACCAGAATCGCATGAAGTTTTGCCGAAGTAATCGAACGAGTAGAAACTGTGGAACTAGGATTGTTATCAGTAACCGGAGTTGAGACACAAGCTGAAAATAACAATAAACTTAACACCAATAAAGAGTAGTTTCGTTGCATTTTTTTTTTAACTCCAAGCAAGAGATGGGAAAACCTCCGAAGTTTTACCAACTTCGGAAGTTTTTGGTAGAAAATTAACAAAGACTGAAAGGACAGCCACAAGTTTATGGTTGCCCCAGAAAAAAAGGATTAATCATAACAACGCGCAGTGCCGCTCTGATCACAACAACATTCTTGCCCACCGTTCCAGAAATAGTCGCCGGTTCGACAGGTTCCTCTTCCTCTACAAACGCTGTCGCCAGATGACGGAGGCGGACGGTAATAAGGTGGTGGTAGTTGAACTGAACCGGCACAGTCATCTGCTTTTCTTTCGCACTGGTTAGGAGGTAGTTCCTCCTCGGTAATCTCCTCAAACCCGATTGGAACCGCTTTACGATAGTCCGTCTGAGGAATTTGCACCGGTTGAAGTGGGCTGTTAGTTTGGATCGGTTGTGTGGCTCCGTCCATAATCTCTTTCCAACTGGGATTGGATGAAGCCAATGCTTGATTCAGGTTGGCATGAAAAGCCTGACTGAATAATCCGCCATTTTGAGGATCACCAAAAGAGTATTGGCCCGGCTTGGAACCGGAAGCAATGAGGTGGCCTTTATAACCCAAAAAGAGTGTTTGATAGGCATTTTTGTTAGCCACCGGTCTTGGAATAAAGCGCCCAGTATCAATTTCACTGTTACAGGAATCGGCCATCGCGATAAAAAAACGCGGTCTTTTTTGCTTAAGCTGATCAACCACCCATTGTAACGGGAGGAGTTTTCTGACTCTGGTATAGACACCTTCTACTGCCAAAGAAGGCCATCGAGAAGTGTCTGTTGATAAGCGGGCACCATGGCCACTGTAGTAAAAAATCACCACATCTTCTGAACTGACCAACAAGTTTTCTACCGCTTGCTTGACCACATTGTACCCCTTATCTTTCGTTAGGCTACTCCCATGGATGCTCTTCACGTTTAACTGCAGCCCGGTATTTTCTTTGATGGACTCCATCAGGCTATTCATAATCGACAGATCGGTCATGGTGCTGCGGCCGATTTTTTTGTCGTTGGTGTCTGCCACCAAGATGGCATGAAGGGTGGCCGCTAACACACCTTGCACAGACAAAATCCCCATCAACAGCAGAAACAGCGACCAACGAAACATATCGTTTTTTCGGATGTGCAACATAGTAGTATCTCCTTAAAAAAAAGTTTGTGCAGCGGATATCAGTTGGCCGGCGGTGCCGAAAACCAAGAGTCACGGAGTTTTTTCAACGGCTTATAGGCCGGATCGAAATCTTCCATTTTTTCGTCCCCCTGATAAAAAAACAGCCACTTGGCACAGTAAAACGAGATCAGCACTTCCACGTCTTTCTCCCCTTTGATAAAATATAAACCAGTATCTGGGCGGAACAGACATCTCTTGTCTCTCTCAAAAAAGTAACTGCCTTTATCAAGCACCAAGGTTTGGAACGGTTTGATCTGTTCCGGGGTCAGTTTTGGTCCCTCTTTCAAAATTGGGAATCCTCCCAATTGATTTTTCTCTGGTACCGTGGACTCGGCCAATTCTGGACCGACGACAAAGGTTTGAACACGCTCAGGGTTTGACAGTATCTCGATGATCTCGGAACCGAGGAATTCTTTAACCGGATCGATCTCCGATTGCGACTCCTCAGCCGTCTGATCGTCTTCCGCGCCATCACTACGGGGGGTTGGTGATTTTACGACCGTTTTTCCGTCATCCGTAGGGGTTATGGCCCCTTTCGATTTGACGGTCGTTTTTTCGTCATCCGTAGGGGGAGCGGTTATGGCTCCTTTCTCGGCGGCTTGTACATTTGTCGGTGTGACATGACCAGCCATAAATAATAACGACAGGCTTAATGCCCAAACAAATTTTTTCATCAACTTTTCTCCGGCTAAATAGAAAAAAACTTTTTTTAGATCGGTCCGTTCAACATAAATTTTTTCTGACCGGTCTGTCGAAGTAGAAAAAAACTTTCTGATAGATAGATAGATGATATCTTTTTAAAAACCGGTCTGTCATAATTAGAAAGTAGACGCATTTTAAAGAGACTGAAATAAAATCTCAATAAAATTCCAATAAAATTTCTGAATTTTTTTAAAAAAACCATGAATGACGCTACTTCAGAGTTTGCTAAATTACTGGTGCAATATATGGCTGGCTTGGATGACGAGACATTGGCTGAGCAAATTGGAACGTCCCAAATGACTATTTATAACTGGCGCACTGGCAAAATTAAGCAGCCCAGACATAACAAAGTTATCAAATGTGCCGAGGTCTTCAAACTCACGCCGAAACAACGGTTAGAATTTTTAACGGCGGCCGGCTATCCGCCCAAAAACTATGAACCGCCGCACCCCCCTGTCCCAGTTGTCGGCCACCCTATTATTCAGCCCTATCAATTCTTTGGGCGTGAAAAGGTACTGCACAAAATTTATTCGGCTTGGAATAAACCGGTGCCAGAATCCATTATCATCACCGGCCCCAAGCGCAGCGGCAAAACTTCTCTATTGCACTACCTAAATCATATTACCCAAGCCATCCATCTGCGCCCCGATCAACCCAAAGGTTGGCCCAATTGGTTGCCGCACGGTTTTCAATTTGCGTTCGTGGACTTTCGGGAGAGCAATATGCACCATCCAGAAACCTTAGTAACCGATGTGTTACAACAGCTCAAACTCAAAGTACCAAACAGTTGCAATATCTCCGCCTTATCAACCCTCATCAAGCAACAAATCAATCAGCCAAGGGTGATACTGATGGATGATATTGAGGCCGGGCTGGCAGCCCCGGCCCTAGATGCCGATTTTTGGTGGAATATGCGCTCCTTGGGAAGTCATGGTAAACTCAGTTTTGTGGTGATGGCTACCGCGCTGCCGGTTCAATTGGCGCGAGATAATAACAAACCGTCACCATTTTTCAATATCTTTGGTCACTCGTTACAACTGGAAGCTTTCACCAAAGACGAAGCCAGAGAATTACTCGCCAATTCTCTGAAACCCTTTTCACCTGAAGAGATTGAAGAAATGCTTAAAGACAGCGAATGCTGGCCGGAGACTCTACAAAAATTGTGTGATGCGCGACTGCAAAAGTGAAACTGAGTACCACCGGGCGAACCCACTGCCATATCGTGTCGGGTAACCACAAGGGATTGGGGTAACCACAAGGGATTACCCCTACATCAATAATGACCAATGGGGCAATCCTTTATGGTTGCCCCCAATCCTTTATGGTTGCCTGAAGAAAAATCCTTAACTTAATGGCATTGCCTGGCGAACCTGGTACGAAAAAACCGGCTGTAGGGCAATCCCACGCGCCCTAACGGTAAGTTGTTTATCAGGATATTATATGAAAGCTAAAGACGTTTTAGAAATCATTGGAATCTCGCGACGACAGTTGATTTTATAAACCAAAAATACTAAAATTACTAAAAACACAAAATGGTACTTTAGGTTATGTTTATGTATAAGTCAACTGGCTTTTTAGCTAAAGAATATTCTGTCACTAATGAAACCATCCAAAACTGGATAAAGGAAGGCAAATTTGAAAAAGTCAAAAAGACAAAAGGGGGACATTACCGAGTTTGGATTGATGAGCCAATTACCACTATTCTCTATGCAAGGGTCTCAAGCTCAAAACAAAAAAGTTCCCTTGAAAAACAAAAAGAATTGCTTAGAAGCAAATACCCAGATGCACGACTTATATCTGACGTTGCCTCCGGATTTAACCAAAATAGACGCGGATATAGAACCATTTTGGAACTCGCTATCGACGGCAATCCATTGCACCTTGTGGCAACCACATCAGATCGAGTTACCCGAACTGGATTCGCACTCATTAAGTGGATCATTGAGTTATCAAGCGGGAGAATCGAACTTTTGGAAGAGACAGATCATTGCGAGCAATTCGACACCAAAACACTTATTGCTTTCATTACCAGCTTCATCAACTCTCATTACGGAAAACGAAGCGCAAACCGGCGTAATCACAAGCAAGAAAATAAGAATCTATCCCCAAAATGAAAAGCTCTGGTTTGAAACACTCAATTTATTTCGCCGTGCCTATAATTTAACAATCGAATTCATGCGTAAAGGACGCAAGCCTTGCAGTGATTTCAGAACCCAAATATGTGATTGGTGTCTAATTGAATGTGAGGAAAACGAGACCCGCTATAATAGCAATTTAGTTCAAGCCGCTTATCGAAAAGCTTGTGAAACACGTACGGCTGTGATTAAAAAAAGAATTCAAGGTGAAAAAGCGGAAATGTCTTTTATGTCAAGAAAGGCTTCCCGGCAATATTTTGTCGCACCAAGATTATCACCTAAAAGACAAATATTTCCTAATATTTTAACGGGTTGCACTTGGACTGAACCCGTACCAGAAGAAGCCATTGGTAAAACAACCATGGTGACTTATACCAATGGCCAATGGTTTGCTTCGGTCCGATTTACTCAATCAATAAGCCAAATAATCACTAAAGAACTATCTATTGTTGCACTTGATCCGGGTGTAAGAACTTTTCAAACGGCTTTTAGTGTTGAAGATGCGATTAGTTATGGAGACCAATTTGTTCATGATAAGTTAGTTCCATTGATGTTAGGGTTAGACAATCTCTTATCTGAACGCGATAAACTTCTGGGTTTCGATAGGTCGTTGCAATGGGTTAAAGATAGATTGAAAAATCTCAATCGGAGAATTCATTTCGTTCGAGCTAGACACCAAAATTTAGTGGAAGACCTACATAGGCGTGTCGCTTATGATTTGGTTATTAACTATGATGTGATTTTGTTGCCGACTTTTGAAACCAAACAAATGGTGCAAATTCGTTCTGAAACTCGGCAACGATTTCTAAGACGTAAAACGGTTAGAGGTATGTTAGGTTTGGCCCACTATCAGTTTAAACAAACATTAAAATGGATGGCCAAGAAATATGGTAAAACCGTAGTAGATGTTAATGAATCTTATACTTCTAAAACCTTATGGGATGGTTCAATTCTCAAAAACTTGGGTGGGAAAGCCTCAATTCTTTTCCAAGGTAAGAGAGTAAACCGAGATATACATGGTGCTAGAAATATTTTGATTCGATTTTTAACCAAGGTGATAGATGTTTTATCACCCCAGGGAGCTTACCCCTTAGACATAACCAAAGCTGATTTTTGTGGTTTTGGCGTTTTTAAGTAAGAGTTGACACGATTAGTTAACAATCAGTCAATTAAAGTAACAGTTAGTATTAAACACCAAAACCACCAAATTAAAGCCAAGAAAATCAATGAAATCTTGACAGACAATAATTATTGAGAGTATTTTTAATTTAAAACTTAGACTTGATTCGCCTCAAAATCGGTTTGAGTTTCGGATCGAAAGGTGAGAGAGGGTTTCTCACCCCAGGGAGCTTACCCCTTAAACATAACCCAAACCCTTTTTGGTGGTTTTGGCGTTTTTAAGTAAGAGTTAAACCTAATGGGCAATAT
>Ga0233403_10000804_pt1 | contig 15074 bp, 10 predicted proteins | sample Na_oxic_1_MG_FD_179866 | JGI IMG/M metagenome (GOLD analysis project Ga0233403, IMG submission 179866) | Seawater microbial communities from Saanich Inlet, British Columbia, Canada - Na_oxic_1_MG | ecosystem: Environmental > Aquatic > Marine > Inlet | place: Canada: British Columbia | collected...
CCCTAAACCTTCGCCTCATTAGTTATACTTCGCACGGGTAAAAATTAAACTTTTAAAAAATCCGATGTCTTAAAGACATCGGATTTTTAGCACTCTAAAAAGTTCAAATTCTAGCCGTTTGCAGTATATGCACAAATAAATGTAGGGTGGGTAAAGCGATAGCACAACATTGATTTTTAATGAAATTTAATTTTTCTCTAAAATAATATTTATTGATAAATCAATGATTTATAAAAAATTGTTCATCCAATTATAATCAATGATTCAGAAAATAAAAAATGACAACATTTTGATTTGTTCGCTTTCGCTCAAACGTCTTAACTATTTTCTTTTTTTAATCAACAAGTTAATTATTAAATCCTCGAATAAATGAAATATCTTCTCAATATTTTGCTTCTGTTATTTGCTAGCCAAGGGTACAGTGCCGAAACGCAAGTACAAGCACCTGCCAAAACGCAAGCACAAGCCCCAATCGTTGTTGTTAACATGCTAACCAGTCTCGGCACGATTGTCATTGAGCTGAATGCGGAAAAAGCACCTAAGACGGTTGCTAACTTCTTACGTTATGCCAAAGAAGGCTTTTACAATGGTACGATCTTCCACCGTGTTATTAGTGAATTTATGGTTCAAGGGGGTGGTTTTACAAAAAACTTCCAACAAAAAAAGCCCCATGAAGCAATTCGGAATGAAGCCAACAACGGTTTGAAAAATCTCAGGGGAACGATTGCGATGGCACGTACCTCTGCTCCCCACTCTGCCACCGCACAATTTTTTATCAACGTTGCTAATAATTCCTTCCTTGATTACAAAAAGCCTACCAGAAGGGGATGGGGTTATGCTGTATTTGGTAAAGTGATTAAGGGCATGAATGTGGTTGATAAAATGGAGAGGGCTAAAACGGGGCGCAGAGCTCCTTTTCGGAAGGATGTTCCACAGCCTTTGATTATTATTGAAAAAGTCAGTGTCGCTGAATAGAAACTCAGTATACTGTGCATTCGCATTGTGAAAATGCGAATTAAGGGTTGCCAAACGGGTTTAAAATCAAATCGTTAAAAAGTCAAGTGTTGGAGTCCAAAGCTTTGGACTCCAAAATCATTTTTCAACCCTTAATTCTTAATCCGCTATAAGGAAATTCCAAACGCTCAACAGATGCACCTTAAATGAACCTTTTCATTCATAAATGAAACCCAAAATTTTTTCTTCGGTGATAGGTTTTGGAATAAAAGTCATACCCAGTGCATCAGCTTTTTGGCGCACTATATCCTGAATATTAGCAGTTAACAAACCCATTTTGGCACTTTGAAAACGCACCCGCAATTTTTTTGCCAAAACCAACCCATCCATCCCCGGCATATTCAGATCAAGGATTGCAATGGTAATTTGAGCAGCCTCAGTCTTGATTAAGGCTTCTTCAGCATTACAGGCTTCAATAATTTCAGTTTGCTTATCGGCATGCTTAATGATTGCACGTACCAGCATTCTGGAGACTCGACTGTCGTCAACAACCAATATCGTATGAGATGTCATGTTTATTTCCTATACTACAGGATTTCATCTTGCTGTTTTTCTAGTTCCAATGCATTTATTAAGCGTCCAACTTCTTTCTCTACATCACTTTCTACTATAGCTGCCGCTTTTTCCATATCCCCTGCACGTCCAAGTTCTTCCAATTGTTCACAAAGGGTAATCATAGCTACTGCCCCCATGTTATAACAGCCCCCCTTGAATTTATGGGCAACCAAAAAAAGTGTTTCAGCATCACGACTTGCAATGGCTTGTTGCAACTGATTCACATAATTGGGTAATTCGCCAAGGAATAAATTTATTAACCAATTTACACCGCCACTTTCTTTCATTTCCTCGCGCTTGAAAGCCAGTATTGTGGGAGAAAGTACATTGTCATCAGGCATACTTTAAAATTCCTATATTTCGTTCCTGTAGAAAAAACCTGACAGGTTGAGCGTTCCGCTACTTCGTTGCCAAAAATCTGTCAGGTTTCTACTAGTACCTGTTAAGCACGCGCTTATTTTTCAACAGGAACGGCATTTATTATTGTAAATGATAGCGGTTCGCGCCCTGGAATGATTTCCATTTGTATTTCAAAAGTTGTTACTGTACCATCAAATGCTGTAGGGACATCCACTGCAGGCAAAAATAGTCTTCCATCGTTTAATGAGAAGGAACCGTGAACAATAACTGAAGTACAAAAGTCATCAGAGGTGGACGTTAGATCTCTTTTTTCAATACCACAAATCGCCGGGTTTTTCTGACATTGCGCTTTGATTTCCCGAACCGCATCGTTGACACTAGGGCTAACAATGATTCCGCAGGAAGCGGGATCATTCTGACATTGTTGAATGCCCTTATCTAACGATCCATCCGCATTTTGAGTAATTCCACAAGAAGACGGATCGTTCTGACATTGTTGAATGCCTTCCTCCAATGTGCCTATGATATTTATTCCACAATCAGAGGGATCATTCTGACAAATGTCTGTGCAAGCTTGAGTTGAACAGCTTGTATTTTTGTCAATAGCTATTTCACAGCATTGAGGATCCTTTTGGCATTGTGCGACACCTTGCGCGATATATGCTTCAGCAGAATCATTAGAATTGCCCGTTTCTATACCACAACTCGCAGGATCGATCTGACATTCAGCCTTAATTTCTTCTTCAGAGCGGGAGCCAGCGGGCGCGTTAAGACTTAAGCCACAGGCACGGGGGCTTTTTTGACAGAGTGCCTTGCCCTCCGCAAATCCCTTACTATATCCATTGGTATAAATAGGATTGTTGGTAAGTGAATCTGTGGGAGATGAGGTACTGGAACTATCAAACGACGACGTATCTGAGCTGCCTCCCGACGTATCACTACTTGATGACGTACTGGAACTATCAGACGACGATGTATCTGAACTGACACCATCAGATGAAGAATCAGAATCATGACAATGAGATTCGCCAGTACTACTGTTTGTATGACACCCATTGACATCTGTATCGCCGGGATGAGCATAAACTGTCATCCACATCAACGTGGAAATAGTCACAACAAACTTAAAGATTTTTAATACCATTGATAATTTCATAGTACATTCCTTATCAAAAATCAGTCAAAAATTAATCGAAGATAGAAGCCACTCTTTTCTGTGTTTTGTTTTTTACTGATCGCAAAAGCTATATTAAATAAATTAACTTACCCGCAATCTGAGGCAGGGGTAATACATAATTTATCCCGCCTCGTTTGATCGCTTCGCCGGGCATACCCCACACGACGCTGCTTTCTTCATCTTGTGCGACAGTAACAGCTCCCCCCTCTTGCATTTCTTTAATACCACGCGCACCATCATCGCCCATCCCCGTCATAATCACACCAATCGCATTAGAGCCTGCACTTTGTGCCACGGAGCGAAACAAGACATCGACTGAGGGGCGGTGGCGATTCACAGGCATACCTTGATGTAAGCGACAAACATAATTTGAACCTGAACGTTCCACTAATAAATGGGAATCTCCCGGGGCAATATAAACACAACCGGGCAATATGACTTCATGATCTTTCGCTTCAGACACTGTTAGCAATGAAAGTTGATTCATTCGCACGGCAAAAGAATGACTGAATTTTGCGGGAATATGTTGGCTGATCACAATACTGGGGGAATTAACAGGCATTTGCATTAATAAGACTTTGATGGCTTCAGTACCACCTGTGGAAGCACCAATCGCAATAATTTTTTCAGTTTTAACTTGACGAAAGCGGCTGCCTTGATTCTTTTTAATAATGGCATCGGCTGAATATTTCTTCGTGACTTTGGGAATTGGTTTTGTTAAAAATGTAGCTGGCTGTACTTTGGCACAGGCTGCTAACCTGATTTTACTAATAATTTCTTCAGAATAAGAATTAAGGGATTGGGCAATATCAATTTGCGGTTTATGGATAAAATCGACTGCCCCATATTTCAATGCTTGAAGAGTCGCATCAGCTCCTTTTTGGGTAAATCCTGATACCATTACAACAGGCATAGGCCGTAAGCGCATCAAATGACTTAAAAAAACTAAACCATCCATGCGTGGCATTTCTACGTCTAAAGTCAAAACGTCAGGATTTAATCGTTTAATTTTGTCTCTGGCAACATAAGGGTCAGCAGCACAACCCACCACTTCGATGTCGATAGCAGAATTCAATATTTTTGTCAATACCTGTCTAATTAATGCTGAATCATCAACAATTAACACCTTTGTTTTTTTAGACATGCCATCTCCATCCATCATTCACAATTGTATCAGTTGTATTGGTTTATGCGAATTAAGAGTTGAAATTTTGGAGTCCAAAGCTTTAGCTTTAGGCGTTTTTTGGAATCCAAAGCTCTTTAGCTGATAGCATTTTTTGTCGTCATTAGCTGTTAGTGGTATTAGTCCCTTGCGCTTGCGCTTTGGACTCCAGAATAAAACTAACCAGCCCGAATTAATTTTTAACTATTTGATTTTAAAGACATTTATAAAATTTTAATTCGCATTAATAAATTCAGTAATTGGCATTAACATTTGACATATACTGTTTGTTGCAATAAACGAAAACGGGTACTGAGTTGAAATAAATTTTCAGAGTGCCCTATAAAAAGGCAGCCCTCATTATCAAGAATATTGGCAAATCGCTCGAATAAAATTTTTTGTGTGGTTTTATCAAAGTAAATCACCACATTACGGCAAAATATAATGTCAAATTGGCCGTGCATAGGCCATCTGTTTATTAAGTTAAGATGTTTAAAGAAAACTAGCTTTTGTAATTCAGGCAAGACTTGTACACATCCTGTTTGCGTACCCGTTCCTTTTTTAAACCAACGGTGCAAGCGTACTAAAGAAACGCCTGATATTTTTTCTTTATCATATATACCTTGTTTTGCTGTGGCAAGCACTACCGAATCCAAATCCGTTGCCAGAATTTTGACATCCCAATCGCTTGGTATGACTTCCTTAATTACCATTGCTATTGAATAAGCTTCTTCACCACTCGCACAACCAGCAGACCAAATACGGAGACGGCGTGAGATGAGTTTTTTAACAAGCAGTTGGGGCAAGAATTCTTTTTTTAACAATTCAAAATGGTATGGTTCACGAAAAAAAGCGGTGAGGTTGGTTGTCACAGCATTGATAAAATGTAGCAACTCTTCCCCTGCATCCATTTTTAATAGCTTATAATAGCTAAAGAAATTGTTCACATTGAGTGCTCGTAATCGACGTGATAAACGGCTATAAAGCATTTCTTTTTTATGCTCGGATAGGCGAATACCTGTCTGTTCATTCACCACTTGCCGCAACAAGTTAAAATCACGTTCAGTAAAATCAAACTCTCGATGACTCATTTTTGTAATTGGTAATTAGCTATTGATAATAATACAAGAAGTGCTCAAGCGTGGAATTGCCCCACTCCAATATTGTCGAACCCTTATATGCTCTTAATTCATATTTTAATCAAAATTTAAAATCATAACGATATGATGAAGTATAAATCCAAGCATAATTTAGGTATAAAATTTGCTGTGGCTAAAATAAAGAAAAAATACTGAGAATTAAAATTTGTCATTTGATACTTTTGATGAAGGTTCACTTAACAATAAATACCATTTTTGTGATAAAAAACTAAATACCCTATAAATGTTAACATATTTTCAGAATGTTTACTTAATTCATTGAAATACAATACAATAAAATAATCATTTATACCCGATCTTATTTTCTTTTTTTTAAAACAAGAGTTCGGATAGTTTTAAAAATTAGAACCACTTAAAATTATAACTAATTGAAATTTAATCCTTTTTTTATTTTAGACTGATTGAAACTTTTTTTTTGAAATATAAGAATATAATTATGAACATTATATTAATATTGTAAAATGCTATGTATATAAAAAGGTAAACAATTATTATTGTAACGAATTTGGGGGCGAACACATAGGTTCGCCCTTACAAACCAGCCATTTTAAATTTGGAATATAAAAAAACCTTCAAAGTTGAGCGTTCCGCTACTTCGTTGCCAAAACCTTGAAGGTTTCTAAAGATAATTTATTTTTTGATTTCTTATGGCTAATTGTATTATTGTAGTCAAGTTATTAACGGAATTCTGAAAATCTATTATGAATGAAGAAAAATACGCTAAAATTAGCGAATATTTGGTGGATGAAACCAAATTGTATCAGGATTGGTACGTGGATTTTAATCAAGCTGAAACTGAGAGTAAGCAATACACGCGCAAAGTTAGTTTTATCCCTGAGCCTGAAAAAATTAAATTGTTTTTTGAGCAGTGGTTTAAGGAGCAGGAGCAACTTTTTAAGGATAAAATTTGCGGTGACTGGCGGTATTGTGAACGTAATCAGGAGTTTAAGGATAATCAAAGCCATTTCATTGCAATGCTGGCGGATATTTTAACCCTCATTTTGGTTGCTATCCCTGTCAATTCAATTGCAACGGCAACTATTTTGTATACTGAGAAACGTCTTGATCGTTTTTGTGGGTGTGAGTGACAATATTGTCTGAATTAGAATTGACAGAATTTGAGAATTAACAGAATTAAAAACCAATTAAACCAAAGCAGTTATTCTGAAAATTCTATATTGTCTGAATCAGAATTGACAGAATTTGAGAATTAACAGAATTAAAAACCAATTAAGCCAAAGCAGTTATTCTGAAAATTCTATATTGTCTGAATCAGAATTGACAGAATTTGAGAATTAACAGAATTAAAAACCAATTAAACCAAAGTAGTTATTCTGAAAATTCTATATTGTCTGAATCAGAATTGACAGAATTTGAGAATTAACAGAATTAAAAACCAATTAAACCAAAGTAGTTATTCTGAAAATTCTATAATTCTGAGAATTCTGATTCAGACAATTAAATGAAATGATTATGAATAATATTTTTAAACAGTACATCCAAAATGCCCTTGAATCGGCGACGGTTAAGATTTCTACTTCAACTGGTTTTAAGGGAACTGGTTTCTTTATTACCAAAGACGGTTATATTTTAACGGCTTGGCACTGTATTAAGGAAATTATTGCATTATCTTTTTCTGATGTGACGGTTTGTTATGATAAACAAACATTTCCAGCCCAACTTGATCAGGATAAATCGGTAGAAGGTAGCGATATTGCCATTTTGAAAATTGATTATCAGCCTAAAAATTATCTGCCTTTGGGTTTGATTCAGAAGGAGCATAAAGGGCAGGAAGTCGTTGCGGTGGGTTATCCGGCGGCTTATATTGAATGGATTCATGATATTGGAGTTTATCCGGGCACGATAACGCGCTTGGTGGCTGGTGAAAAGCAGATTGAAATTGGTAGTGCGATTCAGGGCATGGGGCAAAGTGGTGGATTAGTTTATCATTATGATTCGCAACGAGTTATTGGGATGGCGATAGAAGTTTTTAATGAAGGGGTGCTGAGAAATGCGGGGTTGGCTGTTCGATTTGAGGCGCTGTTTAGAAAATGGCCATCGCTTTTTGTTGATATTGAAATGGAAATTGCTAAAACTTGGGAAAATGGTTTAGATCAGTTTCTGGTTCATATTGAGAAGGAAAGTGCATCAAAACCTATCGATCAAAAAATTGACATCTATCATCTGCCCAATCCTGCAAACGAACTGGTCGGGCGAACGCCGGAACTTGCGAAAATAGATAATGCTTTCAATGACTTAAATACACATATCATTGGGATTATTGCGGTGGGTGGTATCGGTAAATCGGCGTTGGTGGATGCGTGGTTGAAGGTGTTAGAAACACGAAATTATAATGGCGTGGTGCGGGTGTTTGGTTGGTCGTTTTATAGTCAGGGAACGCATGACACGCAGACTTCTTCGGGGCAGTTTTTTGAGCAGGTTTTGCCGTTTTTTGGGCATGATTTGCAAGCACAACCCATAAAGGATGATATAGAAAAAGGGCGGCGATTGGCGGAGTTATTGCGAGAGCAGTCGTCGCTTTTGGTATTGGATGGGGTGGAACCTTTGCAAAATCGGGCGGTGGTTGATGGGGGGCGGTTGAAAGATAACGGTTTGTATGCTTTGTTGCGGGATGTGGAAAGGCATGGGTTGGCGGAAAATTCTTTGGTTATCGTTAGTTCGCGGCAGCCTTTGGTGGAGTTGGAAAAATGTCCAAGTTATCAAGCGGTTGATTTGCAAAGGTTAAGTACGGCAGATGGGGTTATGTTGTTGAAATCTTTGCAAGTTGAGGGGTTGCCGAATGAGTTTGCAACGGCGGTGAAGGTTTATGGTGGTCATGCGTTGGCTTTGGTTTTATTGGGCAATTTGTTGGTAAAGTATTATAAGGGTGATGTGAATCAACATGAGCGGTTGCCAGTTTTAAAATATGCAGAGGGTAAACATGCCGAACGAGTCATGCAGTTTTATGATCAATATTGGACTGAAACGAGGACATTTTGGGAAAAGTTGGGTTTGGTTAAAGCCCAGTTAAAACCAGAACAGATTTTTTTACGCTTGTTGGGTTTATTTGATCGGCCTACGGATGATAAGGCTTTGAATGTTTTGTTAAAACGCGCTAAATTTACTCGGCCATTGGCAAAAATGTCAACCCGACAACGGCAAGTGATGTTGGTTCAGTTACAGGAAATAGGTTTGTTATTGGAAAAAGATAATGGCTATGACACGCATCCGTTAATACGCAATTATTTTGGCGAGCAATTAAAAACCCAAAATCCGTCCGCTTGGCAACAAGCGCATTTGGTATTATTTGAATATTTTCAATCTGTTCCAGATAAAAAGCAGCCGGATAGTTTGCAGGAATTGGAGCCGTTGTATCGGGCGGTGAAACATGGTTGTTTGGCTGGGGAATATAAAAAAGCAAGGGAAGATGTGTATGAGGTTCGCATCCGGCGAGGTAATGAAGCTTATACTTTTAAAAAACTCGGTGCTTATGCCCAAGATTTAACCGCCATTGCTGCATTCTTTCCTGAAGGTTGGGAACAACCGGTCAGTAGTGGTTTATCGGAAGCAAATCAAGGTTGGTTATTGGCAGCAACTTCATTTTGTCTTATGTCATTGGGACGACTGGCAGAAGCCGTTGAACTGAGACGAGCAACTTTAAAACTTCATAAGAAATTAAAGGATTGGAAAGAATCTGCCAATGATACCCGAAATCTGGTAGATTTGCTGTTACCAATTGGTCAACTGGCTGAAGCCAAACAAGCAGCCCAGCAAACAATTGAATTTGCGGAACAGATAGATGACCAGTTTGGACAAATGAAAAGTATTGGACAAAAGAAAAGTAATAGTAAACTTGCCACAGTTCTGCACCGACAGGGAGATTTAGCAGCTGCATTAGAACAGTTTGAACTCACTGAGAAAATCCAACGTGAATGGCAACCTGACTATCCTAAATTGTATTCATTGCAAGGTAGTCAATATTGTGCCTTGTTGTTAGATTTAGTGACAGATACAGCAGCATGTGAGAAGGTTTTGGAGCGGGGGCAATATTCTTTGAAACTTGCGGAAGAATATTATGATTTACTATCTATTGCCTTAGACCACTTAACAATAGCCCGTGCATTATTTGCCCTGAATCGTTTTGAAGAAGCAAGAGAGGAATTTGAGCAAGCTGTGGCAGGGATTCGTAAAGCTGGAAAAATTGAGTTTATGCCAGAATTCCTATTAGAACAAGCCAAATTCCACCGCCAACAAAAAGATTTTAAGCAGAGCCAAACAAACCTTGACGAAAGCCAAGAAATCATTGACCGTTGCGGCATGAAACTTTACGCCGTAGATGCTGCTCTCTTGCGTGGCAATTTAAACCTCGATCAAAATAAACCCGCCCAAACCGAATACGAAACTGCAAAAGAATTGCTTGAAAAGACGGGTTATCATTTGCGGGATGGAGAGTTGGAAGAATTACGGATTAGGAATGAAAGGCAATAAAAAACAGAACTACAAGGATTGTATATAAGAAAGGATTTAAAAACCAGCTTTGAAATAAATTTCAAAGCTGAAAGCTCAAGCAGGCTAAAGCCAGCTAAAATATAAATAATTCACTCAGTGTTCTTTCAGTCTCCTTTAGGAGACTTAAGCTTTTAGCCTTGAAACGCAGTAACGAGCGAAGCGAGATCAATTTATTTCAAGGCTAACTGAGTCGTTACGAACATTGATGAATTTTTTCGATTATGAAGATCAGGAATCCATATTAAATCCTTTTCTTGTAAATCCTTTCTTGTCTCCAATCCCTGTAGTTCTGTTTTTGATTTATGGTAACTACTCACCCTGAATGTGTAGTACAACGGATTAACGGTATTAACGGATTTTTCTTCGGCGTTTTCTATTAACCGAATAAGACTCAAATCGCTTAAAATCGTTTCGAGGTTCCCGTTTTTTTCTCGTTCCCAAGTTTCACTTGGGAACGCACTGTCAAGAAGCTTTGCTTCGATAAGATAGATTGCTCTCTATTAATGGGTGCCATTTTATTCGTGAAGCGAAGCTTCAAATGCAGTGCGTTCCTAAGTGAAACTTAGGAACGAGGAGATAATTTACAAATATGAACCAGTAAAATTAATGATTTTAGGTTTTATTAGGTTTTATTCTGAAAATTCTAAAATTCTGAAAATTCTGATTCAGACAAGAAATTCTGAAAATCCTGAAAATCCTGAAAATCCTGTGAAACGAAGTAAGCGAAGCTAATCCTGATTCAAACATAATTAATTTATAAACCAGTCACTTCACGGTATCATCATGAAAATTATAGAATCTGCTTCAAAAGCAAGTGCATACATTGCAGAAATGAAAGCGAAAGGCAAAAAAATAGGTTTTGTACCAACGTTGGGTGGGCTACATAAAGGGCATCAATCGTTAATGCAAAAGGCACTTAAGGAAAATGAGATCACCATCATTAGCATTTTCCTAAATCCCATGCAATTTAGGAAAAAACAGTACCTTGAATACCCAAGCGATTTCGAGCAAGATAAAGTGCTCGCTCAACAGATAGATATGATTTTTCACCCCGATGTGACAGAAATGTTTCAATCTGTCAATAACGAAGATGATTTTTTCCGTTTTCAAAATGATGAATGCCAAGGGCGTTTAGCTGAAGATTTTCTGATTGAAGAAAAAAATGGAATTGATAACTTAATCAGAGTACCATCCACTCTGGTTCATCAATTAGATGGGAAATTACATCCTTGGTTTTTTGATGGTTCTGCGACAATTGTCTCTCGGTTATTCAAAATATTGCAGCCCGATAATGCCTATTTTGGCGAAAAGGATATTCAGCAATTAGCCATACTTCAAAAGATGGCAAAAACTTATTTTCCTGATATCAAGGTGATAGGCGTACCGACACTCCGAGAAGCGGATGGTTTAGCCTTTAGCTCAAGAAATGTACTGCTTTCCGATGAACAACGTCAATTAGCACTGAGTGTTTGTCGCGCTCTTCGGCACGGAGAAAATCTGATTAAAAAAGGGGAATTGTCAGCCCCTACCGTGTTGAACGCAATCAAAGAACGCATAAAAGCACCGGTGAAAATAGATTATATTGATATTGTTGACAAAAAGTCTTTAAAACCGGTTCACCAAATCCGCGAAGTAATCGTTTTATATATCGCATTTTTCTTGAACCATATCAGATTGACGGATACCCTTATTGTTGATAGACTTAGCGGAGAAAAATAGATTCATCAATTAATCTTTTCGCTCTGATGTCCGTAAAAAATATCAAAAACTATTTAAAATCAATAGCTTACAATGGAGTCCAAAGCTTTAGCTTTAGGAAAGCAAGTCAAAGCTGAAGCTTTGAACTCCAACGTACATCATGAACCATAAAAATATCAAAAACTATTTAAAATCAATTATTTACAATGGAGTCCAAAGCTTTAGCTTTAGGAAAGCAAGTCAAAGCTGAAGCTTTGAACTCCAATTTTATTTAAAATACAAGGTGGTATTGAACAATGTTAACCGAATTCCAGTTAAAACAAGACGACCATTCCAATATAACACGTTGGTTTCAGGACGATTATTTTGATTTATTTACTTGGCACAACAACACAGGCCAAATTATCAGTTTTCAACTGTGTTATGATCGTTTAGGAAATGAACATGTCATCTCATGGGATAAAAACAAAGGTTTTGGGCACCATCGTGTGGATGATGGAGAAGCTTCACCTCACAAAAATATGACACCAATTTTCGTCAAAGATGGTGCATTTTTATCCCACCATGAGGTAATACCTAAGTTTATACAGTCGAGTCAACAGATAAGCCAAGATATCGCTTCTTTTATAGTGCAAAAACTGAACGAATATGCACAACGACAATATCTATAAATGTTTTAATGTTTCAATGGTTCAGTTTATTAGAGTTGTTGCGAAATAACTTAAGTATTTGAAATTAAAGAAATTTTAATTTATGCGATTTCAACATTAAGTGATTGATTTGACAATAAAATTCTCTCATTTCACGTCTTATTTTGCAACAACTCTATTAAGTAAAAGATTCTTGGTAGTCCTAAATTGAGTAGTGATTTTGGAGTCCAAAGCTTCAGCTTTAGGGTTCGCCAAAGCTAAAGCTTTGGACTCCAGAACGAAAATTTATCGCACTACCTGACTTCGTAACGACGTTTCCCAATTTTCATGCCCACAATCCCCTTAGAATTTCCCGTTCTTGTCACACCTTCAAAAGAAGGCTATCACCTACGCCCCTTATTTTTGGGAAGTCCGAGTCGGACAGCTAAACGTTTCCGTGATGCAGTCGATTTACTCACCAGAGATGTGCGCCGGTACTTTCGTGCCTTTGAAACGGAGCGCGATACAATTGATGAGTTGTTATGGTTCGCATTTAATCCCAATCTCTCCTTTGAATTGAAAAAACTCTGTTTTTCCCTTGGACCCTATATGGTTTTTGGCGATTTTGCTATTGTGCGTTTTGTGCTTAAAGGCCAGCAAATATTATGTCTTCCAAGGTTTGACAATGTTTTTGCTATCGTGAGCAACAACATTATTGAGCATGGCAGTTTAACCGAACAATTGACAACGATTGTACATGATCAATTACAGGAACGACGCAAAAAAGAGCCTAACGAGTTTTCTCCTAATGATTACTATGCCAATGGGGGAGAGTTTCTCACAACGGTGTCTCTGCAAGTGAATGTTAAACGTGCTAAATTTCCATTTGAACAAGAGATGGAAGGATGGTTTGCTTCTCTATCGGGTTCACAACAAAATTTTTCGGGTGCGGTTGAAATTGCGCGTGTGGGTTCCAATTTGCGGGATAATTATCCTAACCGCCTACAACGTGCGTTGCTGCGTGACGAGCAAGTAGAAAGACTTGGCAAATCCATTTTTGGTTCAACGATGACGGCGGTGGTTATCGTAGGAGCGCCCGGTTGTGGGCGCACTACATTGCTGCATGAAACCTTTTACCGCTATATCCAAGCGCAAGAAAGTAAACCCAAGTCCCGTGCTGCTACTATTTGGCATATTGATTCTAATCGCGTGATTGCTGGCATGAGTATTGTCGGTATGTGGCAGCGACGGTTTGAATCCATTTTAGAATATATCATTCAGCGCAAGCAGAAAACGTCACCTCACGCTCGTCCCCGTTTATTTATTGATAATCTTGTGGCGCTATTTCGCATTGGTAAAAGTGCTCAAAATTCGTTGACACTCAGTGATGTGCTAAAGCCTTATTTGGAAGAAAGAGCGTTGACGTTGGTTGCAGAAGCCAGCCCAGAAGAGTGGAATGTGGTGATGGAAACGGATCGCCGTTTTGCCGATTTGTGTCAAGTGTTCCGCCTGAATGAACTAACTCTAGCGGATACTGCCCGTATTGCATTATTGGAGCGGGCACATTTAGAACAAAAGCATGAATGCGAAATTGATAATGAAGCGATTGAGCGCGTATTTTCTTTGACTCATTCTCTGCTACGAGGCACAGCAATGCCCGGCAATGTCGTCAGTTTCCTTGAGCGTCTGGCTGCTAAGCATCGTCATGGCAAGGTGGGAATTGCGCAAGTTGAAGCAGCAGTGAGTGAAATCAGTCGCACGACTCCTGATTTACTGGATCGCAAAAAAACGTTACGCTTTGATTCTGTTCAACAAAGCATCAAAGCTCAACTGATTGGTCAAGATGAGGCCGTGAACTGTTTAGTGAATGTGGTACAAACTGTTAAAGCGGGGCTGCAAGATTCTAAAAAACCGATGGCCACTTTACTGTTCATTGGACCTACCGGGGTGGGTAAAACGCAGGCTGCTAAGGTATTAACCCGTTATTTATTCGCGGAAGAGGAGCAATTGATACGGCTTGATATGAACGAATTTGTCACAGATGCAGATGTGGGGCGATTGATTGGGTCTTGGGGAAGACCGGATGGCCTTTTAACAACACAAGTTCGTCATAGGCCTTTTTGTATACTGCTGTTAGATGAAATCGAAAAGGCGCATCCGGCGATACATGATTTACTATTGCAAGTGTTGGGGGAAGGGCGACTCACTGATGCTTTAGGACGTACCACCGATTTTACTAATACCATTATTATTCTGACTTCTAATTTGGGGGCAGAGCAGGCGAGTCAGCAACTGGGATTTGTTAAAAGGGATGCCCAAAATCAAGCCAGTAGTTATCGCGCAGCTGTTGAGGACTTTTTTCGCCCAGAATTATTGAATCGTATTGATCGTATGGTGGTGTTTAAATCTCTTGAATTACAAGATGCCATTACCATTACTCGCTTACAATTGGGTGATTTATTACAACGGGACGGCTTTGTGCGACGCACGACAATTCTGAATATCTCAGAAAAAGCACTCTTAAAAGTTGCACAGCGTGGATTTGATACGATATTAGGCGGACGCGCTCTTAAGCGGGCGATTGAGCGTGATTTAACGGCGTTAGCGGCAACGCAATTGGTTGGCTTAACCGCGACACAGCCGATTATCTTAGATATTGATTGGGTCAATGAGCATTTACAGCCCGGCATTACCGCACTGTCTCCGGTACCTAAAGGAGATGATGTGCTTTCCGTTGATTCTCCTTCATTAGACAGCATGAATCGTTTGCTTGAATTGGTTTCTGATTTAAGAGAGCGACTTTATGTTTT
>Ga0233403_10000805_pt1 | contig 15071 bp, 11 predicted proteins | sample Na_oxic_1_MG_FD_179866 | JGI IMG/M metagenome (GOLD analysis project Ga0233403, IMG submission 179866) | Seawater microbial communities from Saanich Inlet, British Columbia, Canada - Na_oxic_1_MG | ecosystem: Environmental > Aquatic > Marine > Inlet | place: Canada: British Columbia | collected...
TTTACTCGCATTAAATCAACGCGCGGAAGCGCTTCATGCAGGCATCCGGTTGGAAAAGCAATTTAAGCTTGCAGAAATATCCTTCGTTTTAAGTATAGGTCAGTTATCAAAACTTGAGATTTGAACGCGCTAATTTTTCATTAGCGAAAGAAGCGAAATCTTAAATTTATAAAAAATATAGGTTACAAAAATGAATACAATATTTAGTAAAAAATTATTAGCCGTAGTAATTAGCAGCCTGTTAGTAGGGCTTACTACAAGTCATGATGCTTTTGCACAGTCGTCAGATGTTACTGATTCTGTCACAAAGCTTTCCAAACAAGACACAAAAGAACATAAACACTCTGAGAACGAGAGAGTTCATGCTAAAGAACACCCTGAGCATAGTGAGTACTCAGAAAGAGAAAGCCTAAAAGGTCAAGAAGAAGATCTTGACGAGCACGGCCACGAAAAAGGACATAAGGAAGAAAAAGGTGACCATGACCACGGAAATGAGAATAAAGAAGACGAACATGAAGAAGGTATAACTCTTAGCCCGAAAAATATGTCACTTGCTAACATCAAAGTAGAAAGCGTCATCCCAGAATATCAATTTAGCACGATATATGCCCCCGGAGAAATAAAAGCCAACGGTTATAAAAGCTACGTGGTTTCACCTCGTACTGAGTCCGTCATTATTAGTCGTCACGCAGCGCTTGGAGAGCACGTAGAAATAGGCCAAAAGTTAGTCACTTTATTTAGTGAGGCAATGGCACAAGCGCAAGCGGACTATTTAATTGCCTCCACCGAATGGCAACGTGTAAAAAAGCTGGGTAATAAGACGGTGAGTGAAAGTCGATTATTACAAGCTGAAACAACATACAATGCGAGTTATGGGAAACTCATTGCTTTAGGGTTAACTGAAAAAGCAATAAATGGTATTTCTAACAAAGACATTAAAGCATTTGGACAATATACATTAACTGCCCAGCGTGAAGGTGTCGTGCTTCTAGACGACTTTATCCAAGGCCAACGCGTTGATGCCGGAGATACTGTTATGTTACTTGCGGACGAAAAACAATTATGGGTTGAGGCTAAAGTCTCGCCAAACAAAAAGCTTAGTCTATCAATTAACTCTCCTGCGACAATCAAATTAGAAGGTCAAAGTTACAAAGCTAAAGTTATCCAAGAAGCACATACTATTGATCCCAAGACCCGCACCCGAATTATCAGATTAGCGGTAGAAAATGCTGATGACAAACTCCACTCTGGTATGTTCGTCAAAGTCTATTTCCAGTTCGCCACAAAACAGAAAGTGATGGCTGTACCAGAAGGTTCACTGATCCGCAGTGCCGGTGGTGATTGGACAGTATTTGTTGAAGACCATCCCGGAGAGTTTAAAGCGACTGAAGTTAATCTTGGTCGAGCTTTAGGTGATTTCAGAGAAATTATCGGACTAGAAAGTGGTACTCGAATTGTAACCAAAGGCGCATTTTTTGTTGCTTCTGAAATCGCTAAAGGCGGATTTGATCCGCATAACCACTAAGGAGCAAGACTATGTTTAATAAAATAATAGATTGGTCTGTTAACAACAGACTCCTTATATTAATTGCACTGTTTGCCACAATTGTCGGCTCAATTATGGTGATCCCAAAATTAAATTTGGATGCTTTTCCTGACGTTACTAACGTTCAAGTCGCTGTTAATACTGAAGCACCGGGACTGGCTGCCGAAGAAGTCGAACAACTTATTACTTACCCCATTGAAGCGGTTATGTACGCCTTACCAGATGTTGAGCAAGTACGTTCAATTTCTAAAACAGGTCTTTCTGGCGTAACCGTAGTGTTTAAAGAAGGCACCGACATTTACTTTGCAAGACAACTCGTATTTGAACGGCTTCAAGCAGCAAAAGAGTTAATACCAGAAGGTGTCGGCACGCCAGAAATGGGACCAAACACATCGGGTTTAGGTCAGGTGTTTCAGTACTTACTTATTTCAGATAAAAACGCTGGCTATGATGCTATGGCACTCAGGAGCCTCAATGATTGGATAGTAAAATTGCTTATTATGCCAGTCGATGGCGTTACTGATGTGCTCTCTTTTGGTGGTAATGTTAGGCAATATCAAGTCAACGTCGATCCTTCTAAGCTCCTAGCATATGAACTAACGCAAGAAGATATCGTTAGCGCATTAGATAGCAATAATGCCAACGTTGGCGGATGGTACATGAACCGTGGACAAGAGCAGCTTGTCATTAGAGGCACAGGCTGGTTTGAGAGTGGTGAGGCTGGCATCAGTAACATCAAACAAGTTCCCGTTAAAACGGTTGATGGAACGGTTGTGACGGTTTCAGATATTGCTAAAGTTGAAATGGGCAGTGAAATTCGTCAAGGCGCTGTCACCATGACGCGAAAATCACCCAATGGAAAAGTCGAAAATTTAGGCGAAGTTGTCTCTGGTATTGTACTTAAACGCATGGGTTCAAATACTAAAGCCACCATTGATGGTATCAATGCAAGAATTCCATTAATTAATCAAGCATTGCCGGAAGGTGTTCGCTTTGAGCCATTTTATGATCAGGCTGATTTGATTGAAAAAGCCGTTAACACTGTTGTAGATGCCTTATTACTTGCATTTATTTTCATCGCGATTGTTCTAGCACTGTTTTTGATGAACTTACGTGCAACCTTTCTCGTCTTAATATCTATTCCAATTTCAATTGGTATCGCGTTAATGATCATGGCTTGGTGGGGCATTTCTGCAAACCTTATGTCACTGGGTGGCATTGCCGTAGCCATTGGTATGCTAGTTGATGGTTCAGTCGTTATGGTTGAAAATATGTTTAAACATTTAAATAGACCTGACGCGACACATTCGAAATCGGTAAAGGAACGCGTTCCAACTTCTGACGCAGATCCGCACGATGTCGAACACGACGATCATGGTATTGAACTGCGCCTGACAGAAGCAGGTAAAGAAGTGGCTCGTCCTGTCTTTTTTGCAGCCTCGATTATTTTAGTCGTATTTGCGCCATTGTTCAGTTTTGAAGGGGTTGAAGCAAAGTTATTCCAACCTATGGCAATAAGCATCATCTTAGCCGTTGTATCTGCGATTGTGGTTGCGTTGTTTATCGTACCTGCACTGGCAACTTATCTATTTAGATCTGGTGTAAAAGAGAGAGAAAGTTTCGTTCTCAAGCCGTTAAACATGCTCTACAAAAAAGGGCTGAAATTTTCTCTAAAACACACTAAATTGATTGTTTCTACATCCATACTATTAGTTATATCTGCTTTGGCAACCGTGCCTTATATTGGTACTGAGTTCGTGCCAGAGTTAGAAGAAGGCACGATAAACTTAAGAGTAACGCTGGCACCTTCTTCAAGTTTAGATACTGCGTTAACTGTCGCGCCAATTCTAGAAGAAAAATTAATGGCGTTCCCTGAAGTAACCTATGCACTTAGCCGTATAGGTAGGGCAGAAATTGGCGGCGACCCAGAGCCTGTAAACAATATAGAAATTTACATTGGTTTAAAACCTATCTCACAATGGACAAGTGCATCTAACCGCTATGAACTTCAAGGTAAGATGGAAAGATCATTAGAAGAGTTTCCGGGGCTACTACTTAACTTTTCTCAGCCAATTGCGACTCGTGTTGACGAGCTAATATCTGGCGTTAAAGCTCAATTGGCGATTAAGTTATTTGGGCCAGAACTCGAAGTTTTGGCGGCTAAAGGTCAGGAAATTGAAGCTGCCATAAGAGAAGTCAATGGAGCAAAAGATGTTGCCCTTGAACAAATTGCAGGGGAAGCGCAACTAGTTGTAAAGCCTAACAGGCAAGAGCTTTCAAGATTCGGGCTTTCCGTCACTAATATTATGGAAGTTGTACGAGATGGTATCGGAGGCGTTGAAGCTGGGCAAATAATTAACGGCAATGAGCGTTATGATGTTTATGTACGTATTGAAGAAGAATACCGACGAAATAAGGAAGCGATTTCTGATATTCGCATTCAGTCACCAACAGGTGCTTGGGTACGCTTAGGTGATGTTGCAACGGTGTCGTTTGAATCGGGGCCTCCGCAAGTTAGACGCGACGATGTACAAAGACGGGTTGTTATCCAAGCAAATGTTCAAAACCGTGATATGGGTAGCGTAGTTGCTGATATCAAAACGGTAATTGCTGATAAGGTTGATTTACCTTCAGGCTATTCTGTTTCGATTGGCGGTCAGTTCGAAAGCCAGCAACGTGCTCAAAATAGACTAGCTATTGTTGTACCTTTATCGTTAGCACTAATCGCACTGCTACTCTACTTTGCTTTTGGCTCTGTTGGTCAAGCAATGCTGATATTGGTCAACGTACCGCTTGCTGTAATTGGCGGTGTTTTTTCCTTATATTTATCTGGACAATACTTGTCCGTGCCTAGCTCCGTTGGCTTCATTACACTATTTGGTGTTGCTGTATTGAACGGCGTGGTAATGGTAGAGAGTATTAACCAACGAATTAGAGATGGCTTGGAAGTTTCTCAAGCTGTATTTGAAGGAGCAACCTCCAGATTGAGGCCAGTTTTAATGACAGCAATAACATCGGCTTTAGGTTTGATACCGATGTTAATGTCTAATGGTGTTGGTGCAGAAATCCAGCGTCCATTAGCGAGCGTTATTGTTGGCGGATTGGTAACAGCAACACTGCTAACACTGTTTGTCTTGCCTGTTTTATATAGCTGGTTTTCTAGAAAGAAAATTGAGGAGTTATCTAGATAGAATAATTTTATTAAGAACCAATATCCCACACCTAAGTGACGTTTTGTGTGGGACTATTAATTAATAGTAAAGATTCACCAAAAAGTTTAATGAAATTAAATGTAATAGTTATTGCAACTCGCGTAGCATACTAACATTCAATTCAATTTTGGAGTTTTGAGCTGTTCTCTCATTTCTAAAATACGTTCAGGTGAATGCACTCCTATTCTCATTACTACAAGCTCAGCAAATGAAATGTCATATAACTTATGTTCAACATCAATTACATAACAACTTCCGTTATGAGTAATTACTTCTATTTTGTCGCCAACAACTCTTTTGTTAACAATTTTTGAAGTAACTATTTGCTCAAATGGACGAAATCTAAATGTTTCATCGTCAATAACTACACCAGCTAAGACATCAATCAAAAATGTTTTTTCAAAATCTTTGTAGTCATAAACCGATACTATGCTTACGTCCTTTAAGTAAGTTTTTTCTGTCATATCTGAACACCTCTCGTGTCTTCTAGAGAATATGGACGAAAGCATGTTAAGTACTTAACCCCATTGACCTTTAATAACTCGTCATCTGCGTCAAAATGAGCAAGAACACTAGCTCGATACAACGAAATATGCTTTTCACAATCAATCGTATTAAACAAACTAGCCTCTACTCGACGGGCGTAAAATATTAGGCTCTGCTGGTCAATACGAACTATAAACTTTTGGTCTCCGTCTAGGTTTTTAACCTGAAGGTTAAGGTCAGGCTTATGCCAGTCTGATACCAACGAAGGCACCAGAGGAAAGCCATAAACTAAATATCGTACCCTTTCAATTTCGAAGGTCGTTGGATTTAATCTAGCGTCATTTCCTATTCCAGAGTTGAAAAGCTCAAGTGTCATCATCAGCCAGTCTTCATGCTTTGAGAAACTGTTACCATTAGAAATGCAGCCCTCAAACTCACCATCGTGCTCCCACTTGATTTTGTACAAATAACTTTTAATATTATCGAAAGATATTTTTTCAAAAGGAAACTTAGTGGCAATGAGCCTGTAGTAGCAGCCGTGAACCTTTAAATCCGCATATTGAACGGCTAATGGATCATCATATGCGTCAAAATAAGGTCGCCATTCCAGCCTAAAGTTAGCTCCTGTATTAATGATGAACTTGGCATCTTCAGACAAACCCAAAACTTTATAAATTGCAGAAACTAATTCTAAAGTTTCGATATCAACAAACATCTGGCTTTCTATGCGGGATGCCATTGCCGTTATTTCTTTATGAAGTGACTCAATTATTTCTTGATCATCGTATTCATTAATAATCAGATATTTGAAAGAGTCATGCGTAAGAATTGAATTTAAATCATTGCTGTCAAAAACGTCTCTAAGACGCTCATGAGCTTGTGGAATAGTAGCACAATCGTAAACACCGATTGACCATAGACGTTCAGCATATTGCTGGGGAAATTCTAATAGTAAGGCGAAGTTTTTTGTTTGATTATTTAATTTATTTTGTAATTGATTTAGCGATATCATGTAATTTTCCAAATAATTTATTGCGAAAAAATAATGGCCTACCAACACACTATTTATTCGATTATTTGAATCACCAAATTTTTACGGATGCTCCGCTTCACTGCTCATATTTTTATTTTAAAAACATGTGTAGGCGTAGGCTGTCCGTTCAGCCTTCATATTATAATATCGCCAAAAAACAAAATGACAACTTACGTATTTGTACAACTTTAGGTAGATATTTTGAGTTTGAACTCTGAAAAGCTAAGCCCAAACAGGGATACGACCATCTCTTCATTTATATTGGAGCCGGGAAATTTTTTTTCAAAATTTCCAATAATGCTATCTAGGTGGCTAGCTAATATTTTTACTAAAAATATTTCCGAGTTTGGTGAGAGTGCAGACAGTGCTATCAATGGGTTGTCAAAGGATTCAGCTTTTATTTTTACTAGTAAATCGCTGTAACTGTCACAGCCGTAAAGACAAATAGCTAGGGCTTCTTGGGCTTGTCCAAGGGGAATAGTTAATAATTTAGATAATCGTTTTGCCTGCCTTTTTATATTTACTAGCAGGTCTTCTTTATTAAAAGACATCAATACACCAAAAAACGGCAACGCTAGGCCACGCACCTATGTCACTCAGTTTTTGTGAATATTTAATCTTTTAGTTCAGAGTAAATCCATTTCGTCCTGTTTTCGTGGGAACGGGCTTCTCTGAAAAGCCACTGCAAAAAGCAGTGGCTATTGTCGCAATATTATAAGGAAATGTGAATTGTAGTTTGATGCCTACATGTTCTTTTCAGTGAATTCAGCCAAGCTACTACGCTCTACTTCATCAAATATCAATACTGAGCCTTTTTCATAGTTTCTATACACGTTAACAGCCGCGCTAGCACCTGAAGATGCGGGTGTGACAAACTTATCATCAATCTGGGCTAAGTTGCCCAACACGATTGTGCGACAATTTTTGCCACCACGGCTTAACATGCCCTTAATTTGCGCTCTAGTCATGTTTTGAGCTTCATCAATGATTAAAACAGCATCGTCTATTGAACGACCTCGGAAGTAAGCCATACTAGTAAATTCTATATTGGCTTTTTCGATCACATGCTCAACAGTTGCACTAATATTACCTTCATTGTTATCACCTGAATGCATTGATATAAGCGCATCTGTTATACCTGCTAATAACGGCATTGATTTCTCTGTCAGGTCACCGGGTAAAAACCCCGGATCATCGTCCATAAAGTCTCTGGAGCGCACCACAACGATTTTTTTGTACTTTTTTAACTCCAATACTTGATGCAGCGCCGAAGCAACTGCTAAAAAAGTTTTTCCGGAGCCAGCAGGGCCAAGGATGATATTTAAGTCATAATATGGATCTGTTAATTGGCTTAAAGCTACTGCCTGACGCTGATTTTTAGGCAAAATGCCCCATACTTTTTCTTGTTTACGAGGCAATAACTTTGTGAATACCTCAGTATCTGTTACTTCTGAAATTCGCCCAATGTGTCCAGCTTCATCGTACCAATACATGTTTGGCTGAACTTCATCATTAAATAGACTTATTGGGAAAGTATAAACTTCTCCTGAAACCTTGAAGTCTTTGTCTGATTTAATTCGATCAAAAAGATCTCCTTTAAAGGCTTGTACCCCTGTGTATAAAAGATCAATATCTGATATTTGATTATCTACGGCAACGTCTTCTGCCATGACCCCTACGGTTCGAGCTTTCAAGCGCATATTAATGTCACGGCTAACAATTACTACGTCTTTATCTAAGTCCTTCTGAAGATACAGTGCATAGTTAATTATTCTATTGTCAGCGTCACTTCCAATACCGTGCTTTAACTCTTTAGCCATATCGAGCTGGGTATCAATTCCAATAAACAGTTTTCCTCGTTTAGCTGTTTCAGTAGAAGGCAGTGGAATACCAGCTTCCATCTCTTCTGCACTGTGCCCATTTATTATATCTTCAAGCATACGAATACATACACGAGCATCAGCACTAACCGATTTGTTAGTTCTTTCTTTTAAGTTATCTAATTCTTCTAGAACTGTTAGACAGATGTATACGTCTTCACTGTACGCAAGAAGTGACTTTGGATCATGAACTAGTGCCGATGTATCCAATACTCTTGGGGTTTTGTTTTCACTTGGATTATTCATTTTAGTTCTCCTTTGAGAACGATTTTCATTAATTAGCATTTTAGATTTACCTTAGCTTTATTATTTTTGTTTGTGCCTCTTGCAGGTTAAATCCGTTATTTATATTTATTGATGAATGGTTCTATTCTTTAAGTCACACTTAATGACATGTTAGAGAGATTAGATCTTAGCCTGTTATAAATACTCAATTTATTCAGTAAGAATAAGGTCTGTAGATAGGTCTGCACAAATATTGAAAAAAAGCTTGCAGTAATACCTGTTTTACCACTGCCAGCAGGACCTGTCATGATCACCAAATCAATATGCGGATCAAGCAAGGTATGCAAAGCCATGGCTTGTCCTATATTTTTGGGTTGAATGCCCCATGCTTGGCGTGACATCAAACGCTCTACACCTAAATCAAGTACCTCAATGTACTGATCTTCAACGGCCTCAATTAACCCGGCAAACGTGCGCGTTTCATCGATTATAAATTCATTGATATACGCATCGGGTAAGACACTTTTGGGGATCCGATGGATAGTATCCCGTCCCTCTTGGCGACTTTTGACATCCGTCACTTGTGCCCAAAAATCACCGGGAAACACCATGTAGCCTTTGCTGAGGTATTTGATGTCATCAATTAATTGATCAGTCCGGTAATCCTCTACCTTGTGCATGCCTGCACCTTTGGCTTTAAGGCGCATATTAATGTCTTTGGTAACCAACACAACTGTATTGTTGGGATGAGATTGTTGCAGATCTAAGCCTACATTAATAATGCGGTTATCATTTTCATTACTGGTAAACACTTGTAACTCTTGCGCCATCAGTAAATCAGTATAGATTGATAGTCGGCCACTTGGACCATGCTCACCACCGACTGTTCCAGCGAGGCTAACACCTTTTGTCATGTCTTCTGGAGAAGCGTCTTTGAGAATGTTTTCCATCGCGCGAATAGATACACGAGCATCGCGAGCAACGTCTTTTTTGCTATCTTTGATGTAATCTAATTCTTCTAATACTGTCATCGGAATGACAACATCGTGTTCTTGGAAGGATAAAAAGGCGAGCGGTTCGTGCAACAGTATATTGGTATCTAATACATAAATTTTGGTCGAACTAGAATCAATTGGCATCCATAACTCCTTGATGGTGACATTTTGTTACTACTCTACTTAACAGTACTAGAAAATAAAGTTCAATGCTGCTTTTTTTAGCAAATAAATCATAATTTGTGCAATTGCCCTATTTATAAGGCGTTGTCACACAAACTATTTTTATCATCTACCGATTTATGTCACAAATCCGCCATTAATCATGCGATAATTAGGTTGTTTTTTATCTCCTACAGAAATGATTTTATTACTCTATGAATTTTGCAATTGGTCAACGCTGGCTGAGCTCTCAGCAACCCGAGCTTGGATTAGGTATAGTTGCGGATATACAACTACGCCAAATTACGATTTATTTCCCGATTACCCAAGAAGACAAACTATACTCCATCGATAGTTCACCCTTAATCCGCTTGTTGCTAGAAAAAGGCGATACAGGCATGGATGTTGATGCACGCGAATTTTGTGTGGTCGACACCTTAGATACCAATGGCTTGATCCAGTATTTGGTCGACTATCAAGATGGCTCCGAGCAACAAGTGTTAACTGAAACCCAGTTATCACACCATACCCAAATCAATCAACCTGAAGACCGTTTGTTTACTCTACAATTAGATAAATACAACTGGTTTGATGCGCGTTTACATGCCTTTAATGCCCGTTTCGCACATCAGCAATCGCCAATATTAGGGCTCGCTGGCGCCCGTGTTAATTTGATCGAACATCAAATCCATATCGCTAACCAAGTCGGTAATCGCTTTGCCCCTCGTGTATTACTTGCTGATGAAGTCGGTCTAGGTAAGACCATTGAAGCGGCTATGATTATACAAAAGCAACGTCTTAGTGGCCGTGCATCGCGCATGCTGATTATTGTGCCTGAGAGTTTGATTCACCAATGGCTGGTGGAAATGCACCGCCGGGTGAATATGCAATGTGCAGTGTTTGATGCTCCTAGAGTCAATGCACTGTTAGAAGATGGCATGAACCCATTTGACGCCGAACAAATCGTGTTGATTAGTATTGATACGCTGGTTGCACATCCGACGATTAATGACTGGGCGGTGCAATCTTCCTGGGATTTGATTGTGGTAGATGAAGCGCATCATCTACAATGGTCACCTACTGACGTATCGACTGAATATGAAATCGTTGAACAGCTTACTCAGACGACTCCTGGCGTGTTGTTGTTAACCGCAACCCCTGATCAATTGGGGCATGAAAGTCACTTTGCACGCTTGCGTTTACTTGATCCCGCTCGCTTTGCCGATTTTACGACTTATGAAACCGAACAAAGCCACTATACCGAACTCGCGACATTAACGGATGCATTACTCGCAGAAGCTCAGTCATTGGCATTAGTCTCTGATATTACCGAGCAAGATGCGCTCATTAGCGCGCCATTACAACAGCAGATCCTGACGATTTATCCCGATATGGACAGCCCTGAATTTGCGTCGATGTCACACCAAGACATTATCAACGACTTGATTGATCGCCATGGTACAGGACGAATGTTTTTCCGCAATACACGTCACTCCATCGCCGGGTTAAATGAGCGCGTATTGCACCCTGTTCCGTTTGCATTCCCTGAAGAATGGGATGATGTCGACTGCCCTACTGACCAATTATGCTTTTTGCATGAATTACCGGCATTAGTCATCAGTTGGTTAGAAGAAGATCCAAGAGTACAGTGGTTATTAGATTATCTCGATAATACTGATTCAAAAACATTATTAATCTGTCGTTCTCAAGTGACAGTGCTACAGCTGGCTGAATTTATTAAGCAACAAACGGGTCGTCATTTACCGGTATTTCATGAAAAAATGAGTATTATTGAACGTGATCGCGCGGCGCATTACTTTGCCGATCCAGACAGTAATACCCCATTATTATTGTGCAGTGAAATTGGCTCTGAAGGCCGTAATTTTCAATTTGCACAACACCTAATTTTATTTGATTTACCTTTACACCCTGATTTATTAGAACAACGTATTGGCCGTTTAGATCGAATTGGTCAATCACAGGTCGTGAATATCCATGTACCGTATTTTACTGGCTCAGCACATGAGCGCTTGTTTAATATTTATCATCAAGGTCTCAATAGCTTTAATGAAACCTGTGCGATTGGTTCCAAAGTCTTTGCTACCTTAGCGGATGAGATCAATACCTATATCAGTGCAGAACAAGAGCCTGAAGGTGTTATTAATCAAATCACTGACTTAGCAGCACAATATAATCTTGAACGCCAACAAGGGCGTGATAAGTTACTTGAGCTAAGTGCTAATGGACAAGGTACAGTTGAACCATTAATTACTGCTCTAAACGCTCCTGAACAAATGCAATCCGTCGAACGTTTTATGCAGCTTATCTGTGACGCATTAGGCATAGCGTATATCGTCAATGATGGGCATAGCTTTATTTTGCAACCGACGGATCAACTTGCCCATAATCTACCTAGTTTACCGGAAGATGGCCTGACTATTACGTATCGCCGTGATATCGCAACCGCGCGTGAAGAGTTGAGTTTTATTAGCTGGGATCACCCTTTTGTACATGAAGCCATGGATATCATCACCAGTGAAGTGAATGGTAAAGCCTCATTGGGTTTTATGAATAACAGCGACTTACCTGCAGGTGCGTTTTTTGTGGAATGCTTATATATATTACAAGCGAATTCAGATAACACGTCGGGCAACAATCCGTATTTAACGCAGACACCTGTACTGATTCAAATCGATAGTCAGGGTAACAGCATGAAAAATGTGACGGTACCTATGACTAAAGTGGATCGAAAAATGGGTCAAAAACTCGTTCCAGCTTTAGCCCAACCGATTAAGCTAGTACTTGCAAAAGCGGATGAGATGGCGGCCAAAAGGGTTAAACCTGTTAAAAAAGCAGCTACCGATTTTGTTAATCGCCAATTAGGTGATGAGATCACGCGGTTACAACAGCTACAAAAAGTAAACCCGAGTATCAGCGATCTTGAAATCGAGCAAATGCAAGCAACATTAAAACAAGCATTAGTGCGCATTAAAGAAGCGACCTTATATCTTGATGCTGTGCGAGTTGTGGTTAATAATCCACAAAAAAAGTGATCATTGCGATCTAATGCTAACAAATAACGTGGCGAAACAGGTGAAACTAACACTATGGCTATACTAAATTATCAACCACCTATGATGCCTTTTTTAGATATCTTGTATCAAGATGAAGACGTCATTGTGTTAGCTAAAGCGGCGGGATTACTCAGCGTGCGCGGCCGAGCAGCAAACCATCAAGACAGTTTGCAGAAACGCGTGACGGATGTGTATCCCTTCGCGCGCATTGTCCACCGGCTAGATATGGCGACATCGGGTATTATTGTCATGGCAATGCATAAGCCGGCTAATCAGCATCTTAGCGACCAATTTGCCCAAAGAAAAACACAAAAGCGCTATTTTGCTCGCGTCTTAGGTAAAATGGACACAATGGAGGGTGAGATAACCGCGCCCTTGATTGTTGACTGGCCCAATCGCCCTAAACAAAAAGTGTGTTATGAGACAGGCAAAGCCAGTTTAACTCGTTATAAAGTCATTTCTGTTGATGAGCACACGACACTGGTAGAGTTACATCCTGTGACAGGACGCTCGCATCAGCTTCGTGTTCATATGTTATCGATAGGCCACCCAATATTGGGAGACCGTTTATATACTGAGCCAGAAACACGAGAAGGGATTAAGCGTTTGTGGTTGCACGCAGCTGAACTTGGGTTTTATCATCCTACTAGTGAAAAATGGATGCAGTTTGCGATCCCACACCCATTTATTACTGAGCCAACTATTAAGGTTGTAACCGCAGAGCAATAAGACGTCCTTTAGGCTCATCAGTCACAACATAAATAGTATTGTCAGTGCCTACTGCAACGTCTCGAATACGCGCATCTAAGTCAGTGAGTAACTCAGTTTGACGTACTACTTGGTCGTCTTGCAATGTTAGATAACGCAAGTGTCTAAACTTTAACGACCCTACTAGCAAGTCACCTTTATAAAAAGCCATGCCACTAGGTGCAATTGAAGGCACCCAATAAGTTAAGGGCTGCTCTAATCCTGGGGCTGCAGTTTTGTCCGAAATAATATCGCCATTATAATTAATCCCATAGGTGATTGTGGGCCAACCATAATTTGCTCCAGGTTTGAGGACATTCAGCTCATCCCCACCTTTTGGGCCATGTTCATGTGCCCACATCACGTTGAGTGTTGGATGTAACGCAATACCTTGGACATTGCGATGGCCAATAGAATAGACCTCAGGAACAGCACTATCTAAAAAAGGATTCTGTGGATGAGGCGAGCCATCGGGTAATACGCGAATGACTTTACCATAATGATTATCAAGGGATTGGGTCTTTTCCATCCCCGAGTAACGATCGCCTAACGTAATAAATAACGCTCCATCATCAGCAAATGCTAAACGACAGCCAAAATGAAAACCTGATTTAATTTTAGGTTGCGCAGCAAATATTTGGGTAACATTATTCAAACTCGACGCTTTTAAGGTTGCCTGATAGACCTCGGAGCCGGTATTGCCTTTGCTATCAGCCCCCACTAAGCACACATAAATTTTTTGATTATTGGCAAAGTCAGGATCTAAAGTTACACCTAACACACCACCTTGTCGTTCAGCTACCACATTAGGTAAACCGGATAAACGAATGACGGAGCCATCGGCTGAAACTTTAGCGATATGGCCTGGACGCTCTGTTACCAAAAACTCATTATTTGGGAGCAATGCAATCGACCAAGGATTGGCTAAGTCAGTTGCAAGTACCTGTTGTGAAACGACCGTTTGTGCGCTCAATGGGGCACTAATAGATAGCAGCAAAGCCAAAATTGCTAAGGTTGCATAGACAGTACGATGAGTTGATATTACAAAATTCTTAATAAAAGGCATGATTAGTCCTTACAAACTAATGAAAGAAGATTATTTATACGTTAAGGATAATAATTAAGTTTAGTGTGACATGCCGTTAGTATGCATTGCTACAACTGGGAAATTAACCGTTTGTGCTGGAGAGTTTGCAAAATTTAACGTTAGAGCAATATGCTTACCTTCGTCCAGTTCAGTCTGTAGACCCATAAACATTATATGATAACCACCTGGTGCAAAAACCACTTCACTACCAGCAGGCAAAGCGACACCCTCGGTCACTTGTTGCATAACCATCATATCTTCTTGCATTAGCATGGTATGAATTTGAATATCACGTGCAATATACGTTATTGATGATACCGACATAAGTCTATCATCAGTATCGGTATGATTAGTGATAGTCATATACGCAGCACCTGTAGCCGCTTGGCTAAACGCAGCACGAATTTTACTATCCGATATCTGAATGGTAGAAGGTGCAACTGGCGCGCAGCCCGACAAACATAACAATAAAGCACTAATGATCAAGACAATACGTACCATAAACCTTTTCCTTAATTTTACTAATTATGACTGTGTCGCTAACGATTCATACCAGACTAGCTACGACTGCGTAGCTAGCTTATTCGCTTGAGTTAACAAACGTGGGAAATACTGCATCGGTAA
>Ga0233403_10000806_pt1 | contig 15026 bp, 5 predicted proteins | sample Na_oxic_1_MG_FD_179866 | JGI IMG/M metagenome (GOLD analysis project Ga0233403, IMG submission 179866) | Seawater microbial communities from Saanich Inlet, British Columbia, Canada - Na_oxic_1_MG | ecosystem: Environmental > Aquatic > Marine > Inlet | place: Canada: British Columbia | collected...
TGTTTGGTATCACCCCTCAAAGATATTGTCCCTCATTTTATATAGATTGTGTCTATTTTAATGGAGATGATATTTCTATCGATCAGTTTATCTCAAAAGATACCATTAAAGGGACTTTTGCTGAACTCTATAAACAAAGTTTAAATTTTCTGAAAAGCAATCTCTCTAAAAAGCAGATTGACAAAGAATTTAATTCAATGGCTCAATTGGAGATTGATGAAAGAATTTTAACCGAGTTAATTGTCAATGCATTAGTTCATAGAGATTATTATATAAACTCTTCAATAAAAATATTTATGTTTAACAATAGAGTCGAAATTATCAGCCCTGGGAAATTAACCAATTTATTAACCGTTGAAAAGATAAAAAATGGTATTTCAATACATAGAAACCCAATATTAAATTCAATCTCTAAAACGATTTTACCTTATAGTGGGTATGGGAGCGGTATTAAAAGAATATTGAGTATTGATCCAAATGTGGAATTTATCAATGATACTCTAAAAGAGGAATTTAAATGTATTATACAAAGGCGGGGGTAGGATTATGCCCTATTGCATAATAGATAACGGTTAATGTTGCCGCGCCTGTTACACGGGAACATATTTTTGACAGTTGTTTCGGGAATGGAACGAAGTGGATTTCCCGAAACTCAATATTCAGCTTTAGTTTCGGGAAATCCGTTTCACTCCATTCCCGAAACAACTGTTCACTACTTTTGCGTAAATATGAAGGGTGCCCTATTGCGTAATAGATAACGGTTAATGTTGCCGCGCCTGTTACACGGGAACATATTTTTAGAGCGGTTGTTAACGTTAAATTATTATTGCCTCTGCACGACTCACGAAGGACATTTTATGAATAGTGAAATTGAATTAAAACAACTCAAAAAAGATATAGAAGAATTAAAACAACAAGTTGCCACTTTAAAGGGGCAAGATAAAACTCAAATTCCTACTTACCAGTATAGTCAAATCCGAGATACTGAGTTAAAAAAGTTATTTGAGATTGAAAAAAACTTAAGTCCAACGATTTTCGATAATTGGTTTAATAATGATATTTGCTTAACCGAAGAGATAGTTAACTATTTACAACAATTAATCGAACAAAACGGTAATTTAATAGAGGACTATAATGAAGAAGATTTGAAAATCTATTACATAACTCCTTTGCTGAACAAAATTAATTTTCTGTTAAAAGATAAGGAAATACGCGGCTTTTATGAACTACCGATGACTTATAAAACGAGTCAATTTATCTTAAATGGTACTTGTGATTTTGTCGTCAGCAAAGGGTTAGTCGAGAGCAAAAAACCGTATTTTTTTATCCAAGAGTTTAAAAGACATGAAGAGTATGGCAATCCAAGACCACAACTGTTAGCGGAACTGATTACGGCGGTTGAATTAAATGACTGGAAATTCATCAAAGGAGCTTATATTACCGGTGGGCATTGGCATTTTGCGATCTTGGAAAAATTAGAACGTCATAAATATCAATATTTTATCTCGCAGAATTTCGATTCCACTAAAATAGAAGATTTAAAAGCCATCTACAAAAACCTGTTATTTGTTAAGAATGAGATACTCGCTATGGTAGACACGTAACTTGTGCGGCCAATTATTCTCTATTGATAGCGTCGCCAAGTTGACGATGTGGAGGCACACAGCCATAAAATTCGTTTGACGGGGAAATGCTCTTGTGTGTTTCAAAGGAATTAATTTTATTCTGACCCCAATTATTTGTTGTATTCATTCACTTGGTAAAGGAGGTGATTTTTAAAATAGTTGTGTGAGTTGGCTTATACTGCTAACTGTTGTCGTAGCCAAGTTGACTGCGTGGTTCACATAAGAACATTCAGCCAATTAGTTCGGTTGATTGAGAAATGTCTATTGTGTTTAGAGGAAATTTATTTTACTCTGACCCCAATTGTTTTTTGTTTTTCCAAAACTTGCAACCACCTCATACAAAGGCGCGGGGGTTCTGAGCATAATGTTTTGTGTCCTTTGATTACTCGCTTATAGGCAAAATGTAACATAACCAATTAACTTATAAAGGAGAATTGATGTTAAATTTTTATAAAAAGTTATCTTTAGTCGTTTTATCAGGGGCACTGACTTTAGGTCTGTCGCCTATGGTTGTAGCAAAAGGCGATTTTAGAGCGACAAATTGGCTAGCTGCTCGTCAACAACTGGATTGCCCGATGACTTGCAAAACAGTGGATATGTATGTAATAATGAGCGGCACTGATCATAAAGACAGAAAACCAATAAGCATTTGTACGACTAAGAAAGATAAAAGAGGGGAGTGGCTTGTGGGCTACAACCGTTGGAAAGAAAATACTTGTATCCTTGGTGTTGGTGATACAGCCTATCATGGTGAAAGATATTATTGCCTATGCACTACCCACATGTTGCAACCTTTGCGATAGCTGGCGTTGAGTTTGGCTACTTGGTGACTTATGGAAATTATCGCTAAGTGGGCCGCGTGGCTCAAAGATGATAATTTCGTTGTATTCATGCACTAACTAATAATACCTTCGCCAAAAGCTTGACTATTAAACTCAGCTATTAAAAAACGCTTAAAAATCAACGAGGTTTAAAATAAGCCTAACTGGGTTCAAAAATATGGTAACTGGTTGAAATTTAAACAATACCACATAATAACCGTCTTATTTAGTAGGACAATTGGCGAAGGTATTAAACTAAAGGAGGTAATTTTTAAGATAGTTGTGTGAGTTGGCTTATGTTGCTGGCTCTATTAGTATCGTAGCTAAGTTGGCTGCGTGGTTTACATAAGAGCATTTAGCTAATTGATTTGGTTGGCTGAGAAATGCTATTGGGTGTTTGGAGAAAATTAATTTTACTCTGACCCCAATTCTTTCGTTCAATATAGAATTCATAAAGAGCCGATGTTATACTGCTTTTCTCAATGGAAAAAAGGGGCTAGCAGCCTGTCGGATTAATCGCTAACTCATTGATTATTAGTTAAAGCAATTGTTAAAAACAATAACTTAGCTGTATTCTCCGACAGGCTGCTAGGCTCGATTTAATTTTTAATCTTGGATTTTTATACAAATTGTAATGTTTAAAAAACAATTCGACCCTGGCCCCTTTAATTTTTTTAAATTGTTAATTTACTAATTAGGAAAAATTATGAAAAAACTGGCTAAAATAGCCTTGGTTGGAAGTTTGTCATGTTTCATGGCTCTCCCCGTGTTAGCTGATTTAAATGATGGGTTAGTTGCCTATTATCCGTTTGATGGGAATACCAATGATTTCAGTGGTTATGAAAATCATGGCACTGAAAATGGAGGTGTATCATATTCAACTGGTATTCATGGTCAAGCAATTAAGTTAGACGGAGTAAATAATTATATTACTATAGCTGATTCTGTCAGCATAAGCCCTACAAAAGCAATCACGCTAAGTGCTTGGGTAAAACCTGATTTTATCTCTGATTCATTAGGATTTAGAATTATTTCTAAATGTTTATCAGTAAATGATTGTGGTAAAAATTCATATATATTGGGATTTTACTATATGCAAGTTTTAAATACTCCATTTTATATATCGGCAAGAGCTCGTGTGAGTGAATGGAGTCATATAGTAGGTACCTTTGATGGAAATTACATGAAATTGTATAAAAATGGAAATTTAATAGATTCCCAATATGTTTCTGGAAATATATTTGATAGTAGTGCGCCACTGACTATTGGAGCTAATGGACATTTTAGTGAAAACTATGCAGGTTTTATAGATGATGCTCGTATTTACAATCGTGCATTATCCGAAGAAGAAGTCAAGGAACTTTACGAAGGTACACCCATTGGCGATTGCGAACATGCCACTTACTCTTTCAAAAAACGAACCCTAACTGTTCCTTTTATTGAGATACCAATAATTGACTTTCTGACCGGACAGTCAAACGGCGAGGTTGAATTGTGGACAAGTAATTTGCGGCAAGTTTCAGGCACTAGCAATCGTTTCAAAATTATCTCCAAAACCCTTGCTCCAATAACTGACGGTTCCAGCACTTCGTGTCCAGCTACTTATGCGATTGAAACAGGTACATTATCAATTCCCTATGTAGATATACCAGTCGGCATTGGCATTGGTAATAAAAAATCAGAAATTGATGTCGATATTTTCAAAGCAACAATGACATGGGTTCCAATGGGCAGAAGCTTCGTAATTCAAGAAATTGAAAAACTGGAGTAATTATCAATAACGATTAGGAGCAGAACAAAATTAATTGGCAATTTTTTGATTTTGCCCGGTTCCTTAATTATTTAACTATTATCATGATAAACAATTATCTACAACTATCTACTCTTTGGAAAAACAGCATTAACTTAATACTTGGATTAAGTTTGTTGTTAGGAGCTATGAGTACGCAAGCCGCCACCGATTGCAATGCCGTCACCGAGATTTCTACCGTTGAGTGCGAGTCGCTGTTAGAACTTTACCATAGCACTAACGGTGCGGAGTGGGATGACAATGAAGGTTGGAATGTCACTAATACGCTTTGTAGTTGGTATGGTATCACTTGTGAAAACGGTGGCGTAACTAATATTTTCCTCACTAATAATCAACTGACAGGCACGATTCCGGATTTCAGTGCGTTGCCTCAGTTGCAGTTGCTTTATCTCCATAACAATCAACTGACGGGCACAATTCCCAATTTCAGTGCTTTGCCTAATTTGCAGGAGCTTTCTCTCTGGGGTAATCAACTGACAGGCACGATTCCCAATTTCAGTGCTTTGCCTAATTTGCAGGAGCTTGCCCTTTCTTCTAATCAACTGACTGGCACGATTCCCAATTTCAGTGCTTTGCCTAATTTGCAGAGGCTTGTACTTTCTTTTAATCAACTAACGGGCACGATTCCCAATTTTACTGCTTTACCTAATTTGGAGACACTTTGGCTCTCTGGTAATCAGCTCTCTGGTAATCAACTGATGGGGACGATTCCTGATTTCAGTGGTTTACCCAATTTGCAGACGCTTGATCTCAGTAACAATCAATTGACCAGTGCAATTCCTAATTTTAGTGGATTGCCTGATTTGCAAACGCTTGATCTCAGTAACAATCAATTGACCAGTGCAATTCCTAATTTTAGTGGATTGCCTGATTTGCAAACGCTTGATCTCAGTAACAATCAACTGACCAGTGCAATTCCTAGTTTCAGTGCTTTGCCTAATTTAGAGACGCTTTATCTTAGAAATAACCAATTAACGGGTGCAATCCCCAATATGCCTAATTTGAATGATTTTAGCTTCAGTGGTAATCAACTGACATTGATGGACACAAATTGCAATGCAGTCACCCGGATTTCTAAAGTAGAGTGCGAGTCACTGTTAGAACTTTACCATAGCACTAACGGTGCGGAGTGGGCGGACAATGAAGGGTGGAATCTAACGAATATGCCTTGTAGTTGGAGTGGTGTCACTTGTGAAAACGGTGGTGTAACCGAGCTTGTTCGATGGGGTAAACAACTGACGGGCACGATCCCTGATTTCAGTGCTTTGCCTAAGTTACAGACGCTTAAACTCTATAATAATCAACTAACGGGCACGATTCCCAATTTCAGTGCTTTGCCTAATTTGCAGAATCTTGGTCTAGGTAATAATCAACTGACGGGTACGATTCCCAATTTCAGTGCTTTGCCTAATTTGCAGAATCTTGATCTAGGTAATAATCAACTAACTGGTACGATCCCAAATTTCAGTGCTTTGCCTGATTTAGAGGAGCTTTCTCTCGGAAATAATAAACTGACAGGCACAATTCCAAATTTCACAGCTTTGCTTAATTTAAAAGGGCTTCATCTCCGGGGTAATCAACTGACGGGCACGATTCCCAATTTCAGTGCCTTGCCTAATTTGGAGATGCTTTTTCTTGGTGATAATCAATTGACGGGCACGATTCAGGATTTCAATACTTTGCCTAATTTGCAGACGCTTGAACTCTCTAATAATCAGCTGACTGGCGCGATTCCAGACTTTAGTACTTTGCTGCCCAATTTAAGGCATTTTAGCTCCAGTGGTAATGAACTTATGGATATAAATTGCAATGCCGTCACAGAGATTTCTAAAGTCGAGTGCGAGTCGCTGTTAGAACTTTACCATAGCACTAACGGTGCACAATGGGAGAACAATGAAGGGTGGAATATGACGTATACGCCTTGTAGTTGGCATGGTGTCATTTGTGAAAACGGTGGTGTAACCGAAATTGATTTAGAAAGCGCATTCGGTGGTAACAATCTTAATAGAACCATTCCTAATTTCAGAGATTTAGAAAGTGCATACGATAGTAACAATCTTAATGGAACCATTCCTAATTTCAGCGGGTTGCCTAATTTGCAGATGCTTAAACTTGGTAAGAATCGACTAACGGGTATAATTCCGGATTTCAGTGCTTTGCCTAAGTTGCAGACGCTTAAACTTGACAGGAATCAACTAACGGGTATGATTCCCAATTTCACTGCTTTGCCTAATTTGCAGGGACTTTATCTCTCTGGTAATCAACTGACGGGCACGATTCCCAATTTCACTGCTTTGCCTAATTTGCAGGAGCTTGGACTATCTTTTAATCAACTGACGGGCACGATTCCGGATTTCAGCACTTTGCCTAATTTGGAAAAGCTTTTTCTCAAAGATAATCAATTGATGGGCACGATTCCGAATTTCAGTGCGTTGCCTCATTTGGAATGGTTTACTCTTGATAATAATCAACTGACGGGCACGATTCCAAATTTCAATGCGTTACCTAATTTGAAAGGGCTTTATATCTGGGGTAATCAACTGACGGGTACGATTCCAAATTTCAATGCTTTGACTAATTTGGAGATACTTAGTCTAGATAATAATCAACTGACGGGCACGATTCCAAATTTCAATGCGTTGCCTAATTTGGAGATACTTAGTCTATCTAATAATCAACTGGCGGGCACGATTCCCAATTTCAGTGCTTTGACTAATTTGGAGATGCTTAGTCTATCTAATAATCAACTGACCGGCACGATTCCAAATTTCAATGCGTTGCCTAATTTGCAAGAGCTTTATCTTTGGAGTAATCAACTGACGGGTACGATTCCCAATTTCAGTGCTTTGCCTAATTTGACATCGCTTAGTCTGTCTATAAATAAACTGACGGGCACAATTCCGGATTTCAGTGCTTTGTCTAATTTGCAGACGCTTGAACTCTCTGATAATCAACTGAACGGTACAATTCCCAATTTCAGTGCATTGTTGCCCAATTTGAAGCATTTTAGCTTGAGTGGTAATGAACTTGTGGGTATAAATTGTAATGCTGTCACAGAAATTTCTAAAGTTGAGTGCGAGTCGCTATTAAAACTTTACCATAGCACTAACGGTGCACAATGGGAGAACAATGAACGGTGGAATATGACGTATACGCCTTGTAGTTGGCGTGGTGTCACTTGTGAAAACGGTGGTGTAATCAAGATTGTTCTCAGAAATAAAACGGGCACGATTCCCAATTTCACTGCTTTGCCTAATTTGCAAACGCTTTATCTCCGGGGTAATCAACTGACCGGCACGATTCCCAATTTCACTGCTTTGCCTAATTTGCAGGTGCTTGTTCTCATAGATAATCAACTGACCGGCACGATTCCGAATTTCACTGCTTTGCCTAATTTGCAGACGCTTTGGCTCAATAATAATCAACTGACGGGCACGATTCCCAATTTCACTGCTTTGCCTAATTTGCGGATACTTCGACTCTATAATAATCAACTGACCGGCATGATTCCCAATTTTAGTGCTTTACCTAATTTGCAGGAGCTTTCTCTCTATAATAATCAACTGACCGGCACGATTCCCAATTTCAGTGCTTTGCCTAATTTACTGACGCTTGGGTTCAGTAATAATCAACTGACGGGCACGATTCCAGATTTCCGTGCTTTGCCTAATTTGGAGTGGCTTGAACTTAATAAGAATCAACTAACTGGACAAATCCCCAATTTCAGTGCTTTGCCTAAGTTGGAGAGACTTTATCTTGATGATAATCAACTGACGGGCGCGATTCCGGATTTTAGTGCTTTAACAAAATTGGAATATCTTGCTCTCATAAATAATCAAATCTGTAAAGACACCAATATCAATTATTCTTCTTGGCCAATTAAGGTTGAAGCGACATGGCAAGAGGAACTGGACGGATTTCCAAATTGCCCGGTTAACCTATCCCCAGCTTCCGCTTCTATTGATTGCAATGCTGTCACAGAAATTTCTAATGTCGAGTGTGAGTCACTGTTAGAACTTTACCATAGCACTAACGGTGCGGAGTGGGATGACAATGAAGGGTGGAATGTTACGAATACGCCTTGTAGTTGGTATGGTGTCACTTGTGAAAACGGTGGTGTAGCTGAGATTAGTCTCTCTTATAATCAATTGACGGGCACGATTCCCAATTTCAGTGCTTTGCCTAATTTGAAGGGCCTTTCTCTCTCTTCTAATCAACTGACGGGCACGATTCCCAATTTCAGTGCTTTGCCTAATTTGAAGGGCCTTTCTCTCTCTTCTAATCAACTGACGGGCACGATTCCAGATTTCAGTGCTTTGCTTAATTTGCAGGTACTTTCTCTTAATTTTAATCAACTGACGGGGGCGATTCCGAATTTCAGTGCTTTGCTTAATTTGGAGACGCTTGTTCTAGATAATAATCAACTGACGGGCACGATTCCCAATTTCAGTGTTTTGCCTAATTTGAAGGGCCTTTCTCTCTCTTCTAATCAACTGACGGGCACGATTCCAGATTTCAGTGCTTTGCTTAATTTGCAGGTACTTTCTCTTAATTTTAATCAACTGACGGGCACGATTCCCAATTTCAGTGCTTTGCCTAATTTGTGGGGACTTTCTCTTGATAATAATCAACTGACGGGCACGATTCCCAATTTCAGTGCTTTACCTAATTTGAAGTGGCTTTATCTCTATGATAATCAACTGACGGGCACGATTCCCAATTTCAGTGCCTTGCCTAATTTGCAGACGCTTGCTCTCATAGGTAATCAACTGACGGGCACGATTCCCAATTTCAGTGCTTTGCCTAATTTGCAGACGCTTGCTCTCATAGGTAATCAACTGACGGGCACGATTCCCAATTTCAGTGCTTTGCCTAATTTGCAGACGCTTTATCTTGATGATAATCAACTGACTGGCGCAATTCCGGATTTCAGTGCCTTAACAAAATTGGAATATCTTGATCTCAGAAATAATCCAATCTGTAAAGACACTAATATCAATTATTCTTCTTGGCCCATTAAAAATGCTAAACATTATAGTGAAGATGAGGTTGAAGCGACATGGCAAGAGGAACTGGACGGATTTCCAAATTGCCCGGTTAACCTATCCCCAGCTTCCGCTTCTATTGATTGCAATGCTGTCACAGAAATTTCTAATGTCGAGTGTGAGTCGCTGTTAGAACTTTACCATAGCACTAACGGTGCAGAATGGGATGACAAAGAAGGGTGGAATGTTACGAATACGCCTTGTAGTTGGTATGGTGTCACTTGTGAAAACGGTGGTGTAAGTAGGGTTTCTCTCTCTTCTAATAAACTGACGGGCACAATTCCCAATTTCAGTGCTTTGCCTAATTTGCAGGAGCTTTCTCTCTATAGAAATCAACTGACGGGCACGATTCCCGATTTCAGTGCTTTGCCTAATTTGCAGGACCTTTCTCTCTCTTATAATAAACTGACCGGCACGATTCCCAATTTCAGTGCTTTGCCTAATTTGAAGTGGCTTTATCTTAAAAATAACCAACTGACGGGTGCGATCCCCAATATGCTCAATTTGAATGTTTTTAGCTTCAGTGGTAATCAACTGACATTGATGGACACAAATTGCAATGCAGTCACCCAGATTTCTACCGTCGAGTGCGAGTCGTTGTTAGAACTTTACAATAGTACTAATGGTGCGGAGTGGGAATACAATGAAGGGTGGAATGTTACGAATATGCCTTGTAGTTGGTCTGGTGTCACTTGTGAAAACGGTGGTGTAACCAAAATTGTGTTTGGTTATAATCAACTGACGGGCACGATCCCTGATTTCAGTGCTTTGCCTAAGTTGCAAAAGCTTTCTATCTATAATAATCAACTAACAGGCACGATTCCCGATTTCAGTGCTTTGCCTAAGTTGCAGATGCTTGAACTTGACGGGAATCAACTAACAGGCACGATTCCCGATTTCAGTGCTTTGCCTAATTTACAGACGCTTGAACTTGACTGGAATCAACTGATAGGCACGATTCCCAATTTTAGTGCTTTGCCTAAGTTACAGGAACTTTCTCTCAGTAAAAATCAACTGACGGGCACGATTCCCAATTTCAGTGCTTTGCCTAAGTTGAAGACTCTTCAACTCAGTGATAATAAACTGACCGGCACGATTCTTGATTTCAGTACTTTGCCTAATTTGCAGGAGCTTCAGCTTTGGGGTAATCAACTGACGGGCACGATTCCGAATTTCAGTGCCTTGCCTAATTTGCAGAAGCTTTCTCTTGGTGAAAATCAACTGGCGGGCACGATTCCCAATTTCAGTACTTTGCCTAATTTGCAGGAGCTTTCTCTCTCTTATAATAAACTGACGGGTGCGATTCCCGATTTCAGTAATTTGCCTAATTTGACATCGCTTAGTCTCAATGAAAATCAACTGACGGGCACGATTCCCAATTTCAGTGCCTTGCCTAATTTGTGGGGACTTTATCTCTCTTATAATCAACTGACGGGCGCGATTCCCAATTTCAGTGCTTTGCCTAATTTGGGGGGACTTTATCTTGATAATAATCAACTGACGGGCACGATTCCCAATTTCAGTGCTTTGCCTAATTTGAAGAGACTTTACCTTGATGATAATCAACTGGCGGGCGCGATTCCCAATTTCAGTGCTTTGCCTAATTTGGATGAGCTTTATCTCAGCAATAATCAACTGATGGGCACGATTCCAGATTTAAGTGCTTTGCCTAATTTGTTCCGGCTTTATCTTGACAATAATCAACTGACAGGCGCGATACCAGATTTCAGTGTTTTGCCTAATTTACAGATGCTTTCTCTGGGTAATAATCAACTGACAGGCGCGATTCCCAATTTCAGTGCTTTGCCTAATTTACAGATGCTTTATCTTGACAATAATCAACTGACGGGCGCGATTCCCAATTTCAGTGCTTTGCCTAATTTACAGGCGCTTTCTCTTGGTGAAAATCAACTGACGGGCACGATTCCGAATTTCAGTGCGTTGCCTAATTTGTGGGGACTTTATCTTGATAATAATCAACTGACGGGCACGATTCCAGATTTCAGTGCCTTAACAGAATTGGAATATCTTGACTTCAGAAATAATCCAATCTGTAAAGATACCAACATCAATTATTCTTCTTGGCCCATTAAAGGTGCCAAGTGGTCTCATAGTGAAGGTGATGTTGAAGCGGCGACATGGCAAGAACAACTGGACGGATTTCCAAATTGCCCGGACAGCCCAGCAGCAACCGTCAAAATACAGCTAAACCAAAGCCGCTATACCACCGGCAACCCTATACGCTTAGATATGCAAGTCAATGGGCAAGCGAAGGTAGATTTATATGTCGCGATAGTGTTTCCAAGCGGCGACTTTATGACAATTGCCTACCCCCTCGCCTTTAGCCAGCTCAATGCTATACAAATTTATCAACCCGCAGTTGAAATCGCCGAGCAAAAGACTTATTCCATCATGGAGGATTTCCCACTCCCCGGTGATATCGCCAAAGGGCAATACCAAGCTTATGGCGTACTGGTAACAGCCGGAGCCGATCCCCACGATCAAAACAACTGGATACATTTTGATATTGAAGGGTTTGAGGTGTATTAAGTAACAGAAGCACAAATTATCATTATTTTGGAATCCAAACCTTTAGATTTGGAAATACCCCAAAGCTGAAGCTTTGGACTCCATAATATTCGACAAACTGGAGAAATATCATGAAACACAATTATTTACAACTATCGACTCTTTGGAAAAAAGGGTACACCTTAATGCTTATGCTGGGATTACTGTTAGGTGGCATAAGTACGCAAGCTGCTACCGATTGCAATGCTGTTACGGAGATTTCTAGCGTTGAGTGTGAATCGTTGTTGGAACTTTACCATAGTACTAATGGTGTGGAGTGGACGAACAATGAAGGATGGAATGTCACTAATACACCTTGTAGTTGGGTTGGTATTACTTGTGAAAATGGTGGTGTAACTGAGATTGGTTTCTATGGTAATCATCTAACAGGCACGATTCCCAATTTCACTGCTTTACCTAATTTACGACAAATTACGCTTATTTTTGACGAAATTACCGGAAAAATTCCTAATTTTGATGGATTGGCCAATTTACAAATGCTTTGGCTTTCGGGTAAATTGACAGGAGAAATTCCCAATTTTAGTAGTTTACCTAATTTACGAGTACTTATTTTATCATTTAATCAATTAACTGGTTCAATACCTAATTTTGATGCCTTGCCTAATCTAAAGGTACTTGCTTTAAGTAGAAACCAACTCACTGGAAGTATACCCAATTTTAATTACTTATATAATTTGGAAGAACTTAGTCTTGATTCAAATCATTTGACTGGTGTAATTCCAACTGATTTAAACAAACTTGTTGATTTAAACTCTATTGACTTTAAAAATAATCAGCTTTGTAAACAAGCAGATACTGATTATTCTGGATGGCCTATTGAAAGTATTGGTTTATCAAGTATTTATTTTTCGGATGAAGTAACATGGACTGAACAATTGGAAAAATTCCCATTTTGTGAAGATATTGAAGGTGATAATGTAATTACAAATTGTAGCGTGGTGACTGAAATTTCTACTGCTGAATGTGAATTTCTGGTGGAATTTTATCATAAAATGGGCGGAGAAAATTGGAAATATAATACATGGTGGAATATAACTAATACTCCTTGTAATTGGTATGGGATTGCCTGTGAAAATAATAGTATTAGTACAATTATTCTTGATGGAAATCACTTAAATGGACAAATTTTTGATTTTGGTGCTTTGCTTAATTTACAAGTTTTTGATCTCAAAAATAATGAAATAACTGGTAATTTACCCGATTTTAGTAATTTACCTAATTTAAATTATTTTGGCATCGAAGGCAATAATATCGAAGAAGCTAAATTAACTACCAATTGCATCACTGTTGTAGGAATTTCTCAAATTGAATGCGAATCTTTGCTACAACTTTATGATGGTATGGATGGGACTAATTGGACTAATGCTGAAGGTTGGAATATTGGTATTAATCCTTGTAATTGGTATGGTGTTACTTGTGAAAATAACGGAGTAATAGAAATTTATTTAGTAGATAATAATCTTGTAGGAACGATTCCAGATTTCAGTGGATTACCCAATTTACAAAAACTTGTTCTTTATGAGAATTATTTAACTGGTTCAATCTCCAATTTTAGTAATTTGCCTAATTTGCAGGAACTTTATTTGGGTGAAAACCAACTAACTGGAACAATACCTGATTTTAGCTATTTATCAAATTTACAAATACTTGATTTACATAGCAACCAATTAACCGGAAATATTCCATATTTTAGTGGTTTGCCTAATTTAGAGGAACTTGAACTTGGGGGTAATCAACTGACAGGTATAATACCGGATTTTAGTCATTTATCTAACTTATATAGACTTAATCTTGTATATAATCAATTAACTGGCAAAATACCTAACTTTAGTAATTTACTTAATTCAAATTACCTTTATATCGAAGGCAATCAATTAACTACCAATTGCACCACTGTTACAGAAATTTCCCAAATTGAGTGTGAGTCATTATTGCAGCTCTATGAGGGTACAGATGGGGCTAATTGGGCTAATAATTATGGTTGGAATGTTAATAATACACCTTGTAGTTGGAATGGGATTACTTGTGAAAATAACGGAGTAATACAAATATATTTAGTAGATAATAATCTTGTAGGAACGATTCCAGATTTCAGTGCTTTGCCTAATCTGAAAAAGCTTTATCTTAAAAATAACCAGTTGACGGGGGCGATCCCCAATATGTCTAATTTGAATGATTTTAGTTTCAGTGGTAATCAACTGACACCGATAAACACAAATTGCAATGCAGTTGCCCAGATTTCTGTTGTTGAATGCGAGTCACTGTTAGAACTTTATCGTAATACTAATGGCGCAGAATGGGAAAATAATGAAGGATGGAATGTTACAAATACACCTTGTAGTTGGTACGGTGTCACTTGCGACAACAGTGGTGTAACCGTAATTAGTTTAGTGGGTAATCAATTGACAGGTACGATTCCTAATTTCAGTGCTTTGCTTAATTTGCAGAAGCTTGAACTGAGCTGGAATCAACTGATGGGCACGATTCCTAATTTCAGTGCTTTGCCCAATTTACGTAAGCTTTCTCTCGGATATAATCAACTGACAGGTACGATCCCTAATTTTAATGCTTTGCCTAATTTGCAAGAGCTTTCTCTCTCTGAAAATCAACTGACGGGCACTATTCCCAATTTCAGTGCTTTGCCTAATTTGCAGGGGCTTTGGCTCTACGGGAATCAACTGATAGGCACTATTCCCAATTTCAGTATTTTGCCTAATTTGCAGACGCTTTGGCTCTACGGTAATCAACTGACAGGTACTATTCCCAATTTCAGTTTGCCTAATTTGGAGACACTTTATATCTATAAAAATCAACTGATGGGCACGATTCCCAATTTTAGTGCCTTGCCTAATTTGCAGAATCTTGATCTAGGTAATAATCAACTGACGGGCGCAATTTCCAATTTCAGTGCTTTGTCTAATTTGAAAAAACTTTATCTTGATGAGAATCAACTGACTGGCGCGATCCCTGATTTCAGTGCCTTAACAGAATTGACATATCTTGATCTTAGAACTTATGGTTCGGTGATTTAAAACCAAGAATTTAAGAATTGGAAAATTACGAAACAAGTTGAGTATAAATTTCTGGTGAAAAATCAAGTAATTCCAAGATATATTGTTGTAAGTTGGTAAGTGGA
>Ga0233403_10000807_pt1 | contig 15016 bp, 10 predicted proteins | sample Na_oxic_1_MG_FD_179866 | JGI IMG/M metagenome (GOLD analysis project Ga0233403, IMG submission 179866) | Seawater microbial communities from Saanich Inlet, British Columbia, Canada - Na_oxic_1_MG | ecosystem: Environmental > Aquatic > Marine > Inlet | place: Canada: British Columbia | collected...
TTGTTGGGAAATATGGCATTTCCAGAAACAGTCCCGACTTTTGGCCATTTTTTGACTGGATTCATCAATGGAAAGCAAACCCCCATCCCGGTGTGGTTCCTGTCATGCAGGGTATTGTTGATGCAGGACAATATGATTTTTTCGTTGAGAATCAATAATTTTATAAGAATTTTAACCTTTTAGCCCGTTTGTTAAAAGCAGGGCAACCATAAAGGATTGCCCCTACAAGAAAATCTTGCTAAATAAATAGGGGCAATCCCTTGTGGTTGCCCTTTATACATTGAATATTGTAGGGGCAATCCCTTGTGGTTGCCCTTTATCACTGAACCTCTTTACGCAGATATTTTAAAATATTGCTATAAATCAATAAGTTAAATAATTATTGTGCATGGCTGTCATTCAACTCTAAATTAGGAATCATTATGCGGTATTTTTTTGTCATACTATTGTTTTTTGTTTTTTATGGTAGTGGATGTAGTAACTTTCTACTAAAAGAAGTAGAAGAAAACGATAAACAGCAAACTGTTTTTCCAGTCAATGCTTGGTATAGTGAAAATAATTATGACGATCATTATCTTGACAAAGTCCAGCCGATTTTGTCAAAACGCTGTGTGACATGCCATGGCTGTTATGAAGCACCTTGCCAGCTCAATCTACAATCGTATCAAGGAGTACGACGTGGCTATAATGCGATACCTATTTACAATGTGAAACGTCTGGAGAGTATGCCGATCACCCAAATGAATGATGTTTATCCACTCGCCAAGTGGCGTGAACTTGATTTTCTCCCAGTGGTTGTAAACAATGGGGAACCCAATAGCGCAGCGAAAAATTGGAGTTCATCACTATTTATGACGTTTATAGCAGGGGGGTACCAATATAATCAACCCGGTTTTCCCCTGACAGCCCCATTGGAAAAGATTCAAAATGATTTTAAGGAGAGTAATCAGACTCTATGTACTGCAACCCCGGAACAATTTAAAACGCATTTCAAAGGATGGGATAAAAATCCTTGGGGAGTGGTTACTATTGAGGACTATTTTCGTAAGCTTTCTGTCAATGGCATGTCATCGGGTGCGGGTATGCCTTTCGCTCTACCTGCTTTGAATCAGAGCGAAATGGCGACTTTGAACATTTGGATGCAAAATGGCGCAAAAGGTCCCTCAGAAAAAGCCATGAAACAACTTCAAACGCCCAAAAATCCTGATGTCATTGCAAAATGGGAAAGGTTCCTGAATACGAATTCAGCGCAAGGGAAACAAGCCGCAAGATACATCTATGAGCATACTTATACAGCTTACCTCCATTTTGATGAAAATCCGGGTGAGTATTTTAGTATTGTCCGTATGACAAAGATGGCTGATAATTCAGAAGGAGAAATTATCACAGAATTTCCTTATCAATTACCAACAGATGTCACCCAATTCTCCTATCGTCTGAAAAAAGTAACCGAAGCCATTGTGCAGAAGAAGATGATCGTTTGGCGGGTTAATGACAAACGACTGGCTCGCTTGAAAGAACTCTTTTTGGGAAAATGGTCAACTCAATCAATTCCATATCCTCACTATGAGAGTAGCAATCCATTTGCCTATTTTTCCGCAATTCCAGCAAAAATCAGGGCGCGTTTTTTAATCGAAAATTCTGATGTTGTGATAGGTGCTATGGTTCAAGGTGCGGTTTGCATCGGCTCTGGCGCGACGTATAGCATCCGAGATCATTTTTGGGTTTGGTTTCTTGAACCAGATTCTGATATTTCAGTGATTAATCCTAAGCTTGGACTCTCGTCTTGGGATATTTTAAGTACGGGTCGTTGGCGTATTGATGAACAGCAGACGACTAATACGAAATATGCTGGCATATTTGGCCACCTTTGGAATCAAGTTCAGGGATTTGAACACGATGTGGAAGCGGTAGAAAAAGCGATTGAATATTATGAACGAACCAGTAAAGGTGACGGCTTATATCTCAAAGCTTATGAACGCCAATTACGCTTATGGTTAAAGCAACAGAATAGAAAAGGGCTGAATGTAAAGGATATTTGGGATGGACACGGTGACAGTGCTTATGGAGATAGTGTCAATCCTAATGCTTGGCTGAACATAACGAGACATGAACGCAGTACGACTGTACAACGTGGACCAGAAGGCGGCGCGCCCGGAAGTGTATGGGTTTTAAGTTTTTCAAACTTTGAACGGATTTATTATAATTTGGTAGCAAATTATGTACCGTATGGTAACATTGCCATGAAAATTGGTACTTTCCGAATTATGACTTATACCCGTTTGGAGGCTGAGGATTTAGGTATCTCCCTTTTACCTATTGATGCACGTCAAACCATTCGACACAGTTATACCAAAGGCATTGGATGGGTTGCCAAGAAATTATTTTATCCTTTATGGAGTATGAAATCACTGGATAGTGATCAGGGAGAGTTGCCACCTCGTGTCACCGGAACACTTGGATTAAATGCGCTCTATGCAAAGGCAAAACAAGACAGTTTGGATAAAGGGAACAGCCGAAAAAAAGCCGAGAAATTCGCAGCAAATGCCGCAGTTGTCTATCTCGTTGATGCGACAAAAAATCGTCTGCAAGAGGTGTCGCAGGTGAACTACAATCCTAATGCGGTCTCTGGGAAGCAAAATAGTTGGGAGGATAATATTCGAGAAGCTTTGATGCATAAATCCAAAAAGGAAAACGGCGTAGAATATCCTAAACATTTTCCTAGCATTGTCTATCTGAAAATCAACAATACGCAAGGGGAAGCTTGGGTTTACTCAATAATTGTTGATCGGGCTTATCGTTCCAATGATATTGTTGGCACAGAATCAATCACCCGAGAACCTGACCAAGATTTGTTAACCTTGTATAGAGGGTTCGTGGGTGCTTATCCTAATGTATTTTTTGAACTTGATGAAAAACAGAGTGCCACTTTTATCTCTGATATCAAGAAGATTGAGAGCGACAAAGATTGGAAACACTTTGTTGGGAAATATGGCATTTCCAGAAACAGTCCCGACTTTTGGCCATTTTTTGACTGGATTCATCAATGGAAAGCAAACCCCCATCCCGGTGTGGTTCCTGTCATGCAGGGTATTGTTGATGCAGGGCAATACAACTTTTTTGTTAAAAGCCAATGAAGTTGTTGAATTAAGTGTGACCTCAATTTGATGTACTTGGAATCCAAAGCTAAAGCATTCGAGGTTTCTGTTTTTCTCCGAAAAACAGAAACCTCGAATGGACTCCATTGAGCATACATCAGATTAAAGTCACACTCTTAAAAATTAGCATTCAAGCGTTTTTAAAGAACTTTGCAGGTGTTCGTGTTCTTTTCGCTTGAACCACCGTAACTACTCAGCCTTGAGATAAATCTGAAGGCTAACAGCTATCGCCGTCTAAAGCCAGCTAATTCTGATAGTCTGCTTTAGCAGACTTTAGCTTTTAGCCTTGCAATTTATTGCAAGGCTGAGTAGTTACGAACCACCTATCACGTATCGTTTCAATTAACTTTGAGCGATCCTTGTTAATGAGTTCTTGCACCAAGTCACGAAGTTTCCCAAGACGATATTCATCTGCTCTCCGCAAGGTGGGCATTTGCCCACCCAACTTATGACTATTTGGGAAGAATGCTCCAACTTTCCCGATTAGAGCAATCCCCCGTAAAAATAGTGGTAAAGTTCATATCCTTGCCATCTATCAAATTGCCGAGTTTTTCAAGTGTTACAGTACGTTTAATCAATGGTACCGTTTTAAAAATCAGGCCCACTTAAATTATAACTCAAATTATAACTCATTGCATTAATTAATACCTTCGCCAATTCACGTACTAAATTTGTGTTTATTCATCTCAAATACCGAAAAGGGGTGAAATTGATCATTTTGCTTTCCCCGATTGTTCCATAGGTTTCACCTATGGCTATTCACATTTAACCCCTTCGGGGTGACACATTAACTCAAATTTCTAACCCCTCCAGGGTGAAACGTAAATAGCCATAGGTGAAACCTATGTATTTAAAGCATCAATTAAAAACCTTATTATATGTCCATGATTTGGCGAAGGTATTATTAATGAGAACAGAGATAAAAACGACTCTTTAACAATTAACATGATAGAACCTATTATTCTACTCGCTGTGCTAGGATTTGGCGCATGGTTTTGGTTTGATACGCTGCAATGTCGAGAAATCGCTAAGGCTTTAGCTCAACAAATGTGTAGTCAAAATAATCTACAATTGCTAGATGATACCCTTGCTCTAGTACAAATCCGTTTAAAACGCAACAGTCGTGGGAGATTAAACATGCAAAGAACTTACCAATTTGAATTTTCTGACAGCGGCAATAACCGGCAAAAGGGATTTCTGATCATGCGTGGCATCTCCTTGGAAATATTGGAAATGCCAGGCTATGTGCAAAGAACTATTTTACCCGTCTAAGGACAGGTTTTGTACGGAGAGGGGGAGGAGGTATTTTAGGCGGTGGAGCTTGTTGCGGTTCTGTCAGCGGCACATTCTCCTTATCATAATCTTCAGTTTGAAAAAACATCCCCTTGCCATTTTCTTTAGCATAAACTGCTAGCACTGCTTTGACTGGAACAAATACTGAAAATGGTTGCCCCGAAAATCTTGTCGTGAAACTTACCCAATCATCTCCTAACGTTAGTCCCTGTACTGCCATCTGTGAAATATTCAAGATGATTTGACCATTTTCGACATATTGGCTAGGTACTTCTACCTGTTCGTGTTCAGCATTCACTAAGAGATGAGGGGTTAATTCATTATCGACAATCCATTCATACAACGCACGCAATAAATAGGGCCGCATTGATTTCATGTACGCATCTCCCGTTCAACTTTAGTCAAACTGCTTTGAAAGGCCTCACGATTGAATAAACGTTCAGCGTAACTGAGCAAAGGTTTCGCTTGTTTCGGCAATTCAATCCTTATTGTTGGCAATCGCCATAATAATGGACCAATGTAGCAATCCATTAGTGAATATTCATCTGACATAAAATAGGTTTTTTGTGCAAAGATAGGGGCTAAAGCAGTCAAATTTTCCCGCATTTTTCGTCGAGCAGTTGCCGCCTTTCTTTTATTGCTGCCCCAAAGTAACATTTCAACATGACTATATAAATCACGTTGGATACGATAACGACAGAGGCGGTTCTTAGCACGAGAGACGGGGTTAGCCTGCATTAAAGGCGGATGAGGAAAACGTTCATCCAAATATTCCATAATGATTTGTGCTTCATACAATACGACTTCATGATCCACAAAGGTAAGCATTTCGTTGTAGGGATTTAATTGTTGTAAAATTTTTGGTTGATTTTTGGGATCAATGACTTGATAGTCGATTGAAATGCTTTTTTCTGCTAATACTAAACGCACACAATGATCTGCTGGGCAAATACCGTCTGAATAAAGCGTCATCTGTTATCTGTTATCAGTTGGAAGAATTCAGTTATTCAGTTATGAAGTTTAAGTTATTTAGTTATCAGTTCTTCAGAAAAAGTTTTTGCACGCAAAAACGGATTCCGGGAAAGAGGATACAGCGATTCAGTTGGAAGTTTTGGTTTTCAGTTAATCAGATACCATTTTTAATAAAACATAAGGCTATCAGACATGTTGATAACTGAATATACTGAATACAGTTATAAATGAAACGATTTAAGGACTTGTAAAAAAATAACAGGCGTTTTTTTGAAAATAATGTTATATCTATAAAATGCTATGTTCAACTTTAATTGGTAAGTATTCGAGGTTCAAGTTTTTCTCCGAAAAACTTGAACCTCGAATTGATTTTTAAGTAAGATGGGTAGAGCTTCGCTGTACCCATCATTATTAAACTCGATGTTCAAGTTTTTGATGTGATTTGGCTTGTGGTAATCAATTTTTGAGCGTTAATATTTGTAATTGATTTATTTTTAAATAAATTTATTTTTTTTGCGTTTTTGGAGACTTAAATAAAAATTTTTTGAAATCAAGTATTTATAAAAAACTTGATCATCATCGAGTTAAAACTTTAAAATTTAAGAAGTTATTAAGAAGTCGAACCTCTTCATAAGGTTCAATTTGTTCCTGTGCTGAGTATATAAATAACTGTTCATTGATAACTGTTTTCAAGGTTCAAGTTTTTCAGAGAAAAATTTGAACCTCGAACTGATAACTCACTGCCATTAACTTATTTTTCGTTATGGCAACCATAAAGGATTGTCCCTATAGCTGTTCAAATAAAGGTTTTGGCCTAAAGACCTGTCAGATTTATAAAACCTGACAGGTCTGATAGCTTTGACTTTTATGAAAGTCTATAGTCGTAAAGAAGGTTCGTAGGGTAGGAGCAATCCGTCGCGGTTGCCCTTAGGGACGACGCAGAAAATAATATACGCGTGAGAACCCTAAGACCTGTCAGGTTTTAAAAACCTGACAGGTCTGCTGCTACGTCAGTTATTTGTTGCGGTTGCCCTTAAGTTAATGGTATTGAACTAATAACTGGGAACGAGATAACTCATCAATGTATATCCCGCCAATACTCTTTTTTCAAGGCAATCGCTAATCCTAAGAAGAACAATAAGAATAGCAATACTTTCCAACCCAAGCTATGTCGTTCCAGTTTGGCAGGCTCACCGATATATTCAAGAAAGTTGACTAAGTTACGCATATCCTTTTTATACTGTTCGGCTTTTTCCTTATCTGCCTCATCTACCAATTCTAGTGATTTAATCACCTTGTGAGTTTGGTCACTTTCATTTGTGACATCTTCATAGACAGGCTTTTGCCAACCTTGCCGTTCCCATAGAACGTGTGGCATACCAACATCCTTAAAAACAAGGTTATTGACACCAAGCGGGCGAGACGGATCTAAGTAAAAACTCAGCAGATAGGAATACAACCAATCAGTGCCACGGGCACGGGCAATAACACTCAAGTCTGGTGGTGCCGCACCAAACCATTTTTTAGCATCATTATCACCCATAGCAATGGACATGGTATCGCCCACTTTTTCGGTATTAAACATCAGGTTTTCTTTGAGTTCGTCATCAGTCAAACCCAGATCTTTACCGATGCGTTGGAAACGGACATACTTTGCAGAATGACAGCCCATACAATAGTTGACAAAAAGTTTGGCACCCGTTTGCAATGATGCAATATCCGTTATGTCATTATGTGCCTTTTGCAGTTCAATACCCCCACCCGCGGATAAAGCCACAGCGGGTAATAGCAAAGTCAAGGCAAAAATTATTCGTCTCATTATCATTAGTCAGTCACCCTATCAGGTACAGGCTTGGTTTTATCCATCTTGGAATACCAAGGCATTAATAGAAAAAAGGCAAAGTATATAAAGGTAAACAACTGTGCAAAATAGGTTTTCATTGGAGTGACTGGTTGCATTCCTAAGTAACCCAGTCCAAAAAAGCTAATGACGAACAGAACTAAAGCGAATTTAAAAATCCAACCCTTATAGCGGATGGATTTAACAGAACTCCGATCCAGCCAAGGAAGCAAAAACAATACAACAATAGAACCACCCATCGCAACCACCCCAAGGAGTTTATCAGGCACCGCCCGTAAAATGGCATAAAATGGCGTGAAATACCACAATGGCGCAATGTGTTCAGGCGTTTTCATGGGATCCGCAGGGAAAAAGTTATTATATTCAATGAAGTATCCCCCGAATGCAGGTGCGTAGAATACCACCCCAAAAAAGAGAATTAAAAATACCACGATACCGACGATATCTTTCACCGTATAATAAGGGTGAAAGGGAATACCATCCAAAGGAATACCGGTTTTTGGATCCTTATTCTTTTTGATTTCAACACCATCAGGATTATTAGAACCCACTTCGTGTAAAGCAATGATATGTACAGCGACTAAAGCGAGTAAAATAATTGGCACCAAAACCACATGATAAACAAAGAAACGGTTTAAAGTCGCGTCGGCAACGACATAATCACCGCGAATCCACACCGTTAAGTCTTCACCAAAATAAGGAATCGCACCAAATAGGGAAATAATAACTTGCGCTCCCCAAAAAGACATCTGTCCCCATGGTAACAAATACCCTAGAAAAGATTCTGCCATCAAACACGCATAAATGAGCATCCCAATAATCCAGAGAAGTTCTCGTGGCTTTTTATAAGAACCATACATTAAAGCTCTGAACATGTGCAGATAGATGATGAGAAAAAAGAATGAACCCCCAGTGGAATGCATGTAGCGAATTAACCAGCCATAGTCAACATCACGCATGATGTATTCGACGGATCCAAATGCCAATGCCGCATCGGGCTTGTAATTCACCGCAAGAAAAATACCGGTGATAATTTGTAACACCAGCACCAATAAAGCCAACGAACCAAAGTAATACCAGAAATTAAAATTCTTCGGCGCATAATATTGTGCAAGATGTTCATTCCACATCTTGGTTAAAGGAAAACGGGTATCCACCCATTCCGTACTCGCGGTAAGTATTTTATTCATTAAGCCACTCCTTTTGAACTATCGGCACCTACCAATATACGGGTATTGCTCAGGTAAATATAAGGGGGGACAACCAAATTAGTCGGGGCTGGCACGCCTTGATAGACACGCCCTGCTAAGTCAAATTTGGAACCATGGCAGGGACAAAAAAATCCACCTTTCCAATCGTCGTCAATATCTGCACCTGCAGCATCACCTTTTTTAATGTGTGTTGGTGAACAACCCAAATGTGTACAAATGCCTATTACCACTAAATATTCTGGCTTAATAGAACGCGCAAGGTTTTTAGCATAATCAGGTTGCTGGCCAGTGACTTCTGAATTTGGATCACTCAATTTGTCATTTAAAGAAGACAGTTCGGCTAAATTTTTTTCTGTGCGCTTGACAATCCAAACGGGTTTGCCACGCCATTCACGAACCATTAGTGAACCGTCTTCTATCTTACTAATATCAACTTCAATCGGCGCACCAGCAGCCTGAGTTTTGGCACTCGGTTGCAAGGACATGACAAAGGGCACAGCTGCAAAGCCTGCTCCGACAGCACCAACAGCCGTTGTTGCTGCGACCAAAAATCGACGTCTACCTTTATGCGCCTCAGTTATGTTTTTGGGACATCTATCAGTTACATCTGCTGTACTCATCTGAGTTCTGTTCTCCTTTTATATCGGGTAAATTAAATCTTTTCTGATGTAGCAAAACACTGATCTCACTGGGTTTAAAATCCATTAATTATTAATAAAAACAATGGTTTGCTATTTTTTAATTTGATTACCTGCCGATTATCGTCGCTATTGTAAAGATAAATATTTTAAAAATTAAGAAAAAATACAATCTGTTTTAATACCAGTAATTAAGCACCAAATTTTGTACCAAGATCGTTATGACAGCATTGAAGTAAAAATGAGTACGAAAATGGGAATTTGAAACCTAGGAGTTTTTCAGACTTATTAACGTAAATTATTGATTTTAAAATATTTTTATAGGCATAGAAAATCATTGTAAATCAATAGCTTGTGCATTAAGTCCGACAGACTCCTAGCCATACTAACAACTTGATGTTTAAGTTTTTTTATAAATACTTGATTAAAAAATAATTTTTATTTCAGTCTCCAAAAAATCCAAAAAAATAAATCCGTTATATGTATTAACGTATTAACGCTATTTTTGCTCTGCCTGCCTCACATCAAAAACTTGAACATTGAGTAAAAATATGGCCAAGAATAGCGGCTAGAAGACCAAACTAAAGCGGGATAATTACAAATTTTTTACCTTAAAAATTTATTTCATATATTTCAATGATTTAGTCTTTCTCTGAAAACGGCGGCTTTGGTCCTCGTTGCATATAATTGAGCCGTTATTAAGTTGCCCAAGTTGCCGGCCATTTTGATGTCAGAAAAAACGCAAGTTATAGACGTTCAGAAAAATAGAGTTTAGAAACCTTCAATGTTTTGAAAACCTTGAAGGTTTTTGTATTTATCTGAACGTCTATAGTTACAAAAATTTTGGTAATGTCCCTTAACTGCCTTTTGGGATTAAAAACGGGATTAAAGCCAAAGAGTTGACTTCATTAGTTTTTTTATAATTAATGATTTAGGACTTACGCACAAAAAAACATAACCATTTTATTTGATTATAATAGACTTCTTTCCTAAATAACTTAAATTTCTTTTATATCAATGTGTTATCATTTAACCATTTTGTAAAATATTGAAATAGAAAGTAAAAAAATATTTAGGAAAGATGTCTAATAAACATTTTACTGGTTTTTAAGTTATTGATTTATAATTCATTTAATTTTTAGGTGCGTAAATTCTAGATTGTAAAAAAGGGCACTGGGGTCGTTGAATGGGATTTTTCAGAATAGTCATTCAAAAATGAAAAGACGATCAATAACTTAGCGCATTATTTGCCTACTACCATAATTTATTGATTTCATTAAATTTCCCATTCAACGATCCCAGTGCCCCCCGAGCCAAAGTACTAAATATTGAAGGCTGAGTAGTTACCCTAATTATTCCTAATAAAGCCCAAAGGGACATAAATCATTATATTGCAAATTAAGATTCAGCCATTCTAATTTTATAAAACTCTTTTAAATCAATAAGTTAAATTAATAACAGGCTCATTTTTACCCCCAAATCAGGATTTTTTCAGGCAAATAACAATTTTTTTTACTTTCTAAATCATATAGTTAGAGACTATTAGAATGATTCAGATTAGGTTGTGTTGACATTTCGATTAAAAAATCATCAGATACTTCTCAAATAAAAAATGATCGACAGGTTCGTAGCTGTAATTGATTGATAACAAATTTTTTTAATAAGATGTTCAAGTTTTTAATGTGATTTGGCGTGGCATAGATAAATTTGTAAATGCTTGTATATGCAACCCATTGATTTATAATGAAATTAAGGGTTTCTCACTGACATAATATTTCTTTTTTAATCAACCACTTATAAAAAATTTGATCATTAAGTTTTAGGTTGTGTAGCGCATTTTTATAAAATCATCGGATAACCTGATAATCGCATTCGATTATCGCACAGCACAGTATAAATCGTCACCGTTTGCACTCATACTATTATTAAGTAATGCGAATGAATGGTATTGAAAACTCTTTTAAAATCAAATATATATCAATAACCGCTTGATGTGTGTTTGCCGGTTAGTTTTATAGCTTATTGTTTTGACTATACAAATAAATTTCAACTCAATATTTGCATTAGGAATGAGCATGAAATCATTTCGTCAACCACCCCCAACCCCTCCTTCACAAGGAAGGAGGGGAGTTCCCCCATCCTTTTTAAGGAGGGGGCTAGGGGGTGGTTATGAAGTTGTCGAAGTGATTTTATGCACGTTCCTTAGCAATAGTATTATAACTGATATTTACATTTTTAAATGATCATTTCGACCTAAAATTGAACCCGTAAAATCAAAAGTTAACAACCTAACATTAAACCAGCAATTCCCAGCCATACATTTGAGTACTTATGGCAGTTAGGTTTCAAATTCTCATTTTCGTACTTAAATTCGCATTGATAACATTAGACTTGTTCGGATTTCATTTTTTGTTGAACTAAAACAAATACTTAGAAACAGAAAAAACCTTAACAAATACTTAGAAACAGAAAAAACCTTATTTCTGAACCATTCAATGATCAAGTTTTTTTATAAAAATTTGATTTTAAAAGAAATTTTATGATCGCAGGTCAAACATAATTGCCTATCGTTCAAAGAATTGCATATATAAACACTCAAAAGTTGATTGCTGCAAAGCAAGATAACTTCAAAAACTTGAACATCAAGATATAATTAAAATTTAAATAGTTCCAAATAGGTAGTGATGAAGTTCGCAGCGAAAAATGACTATAGATATTTACAAATGAATTGATACCGTTTTTAAAAATTAAACTATATATATTTCATATAGTTAAGCGAGATTTTTTGTATCAATTCATTTGCAAACCACTATAATTTTTAGGGGCTACCTGTTTGGTGAGTATTGTATGCCAAATATGTTAGACTCAAAAAGTTTCTTTTATAATAAGCTTTAATTTATAGCATTTCCCGATTGAATAAAATACAGATATATGCTTATTTTATCAATTTTATCAATTAGTTAAACATTATTTTTGTACTTTAACGAATCGCGAAACGCTATAATTTACTCACATTTTCAGTAAATCTTATAATCTGAGGACAGAACGACGTTAAGCGACGCATGGATCGAAAGTGCTGCGAAGTACTTCTCAACATAAAAATATAGCTCATTGAATATAAAAAAATTTTTTATCGGACAAAATTCCTATAGATTTTACTCTAAGTCAAAAACTAAATCGGTGAAAAACGGGCCGCTTCAGGTGTTGACCGTTTTTTACTTATTTTTGACATGGAACGATAAATTTATCGCCGCCATTTTCAGGTAAATAATTTCACATTCATGTAGGGGCAATCAGTGTTTGCCCGTGGGGTGTGAAATGATTTTTCTGAACCCCTATATTTTAAGATATCGTCAGTTTTTTATTTTCTGAAAATCATGCTAAAATAATTCATTTTTTAATACAAATTACAATTAAAAAAACATTTACCCTTACCCTTAAAAAAACATTTACCCTAAAGGTTTTAAGAAAAATTGGAATTCATTCGTTTTTTGGAAGATAATACTCGATCTTCAAGTTTTTTTTAACCATTTATAACGACAAGGATTATTTATAATAAAGGATTAGATTGTGCCAAGTTTCTCTATTCATTATTTCAAAAAGTGACAAAACCTTGAAATGAATGAAGGCGATACTGATCTCACCATTTTATCCTTTATTAGACATCTTTCCTAAATAATTTTTTACTTTCTATTTCAATATCTTACAAAAGGGTGTGAAATGATAACACATTGATATAAAAGGAATTTAAGTTATTTAGGAAAGATGTCTATTATAAGCAATCCTTGTCGTTATAGAGCGATAGAGCTTCGTTAAAAAAACTTGAAGATCGAGTAATAGTGATTATAAATCCTTTATTGTCTCCAATCCTTGTAGTTGTTGTTATTGTTGTTATTGTAGTTATTGTTTTTTCAGATTTAATCTTTATACTTCCGTTGGGATTGCTGAAAGGGAACATAAGCTACCAACATTAAAAACGCAACTGATAAAACTGACAAACCAACAGGAATAATACCATATATGTCAACAGAAACAACCGACGTTAAAACAGACCAGCCAGAATCCACCACTTCACCTGCTAATGAAAATATTGAGAGACTCAACAATGCTCGTAGCACGGTCAATAAATATGCGATGGGTTCGATGGCGGTGGGCTTAATACCTTTTCCCTACATAGATTTCTCCGCTCTTTCAACTATACAAATCCAAATGCTACGACATCTTGCCAAGCAGTATGAAGTAGAGTTTTCTAAGGAAACGGTGAAATCATTGATAGCATCTCTGTTTGGTAGCGCAGTCTCGGTCACAGCCGCAGCTTCTCTTGCCAAACTGGTGCCAGTCGTTGGGCAAGCATCAGGTATGATCAGTATGGCTGTTTTGGGCGGTGCAGGTACCCATGCCGTCGGTACAGTGTTTATCGAACACTTTGAATCTGGGGGCACTTTATTAAACTTTGAACCAGAAAAAGTGAAGAAGAAGTTTCAAGCACTCTTGGAAGAGGGTAAACAATTTGTGAGTGCTGCTACTGGTAAGACTAAAGCTAAAGAAGAATAAACAGGGGTTTTTTACGGGAATAATGATGAGAGAAACGGATAAACAACAGAAAATAACGCTTTACTGTCTTCCATTTGCTGGAGGACATGCACACTCCTATCGTGATTTTCAAGCCCATGTCGCCGATTTTATCTTTGTGAAGCCCCTTGATTTACCGGGCCGTGGAAGAAGGTCAAGGGAGCCGTTACTCGTTGATCTTGAAGCTATGGCGGACGATGTTTTTCATCAAATCCAAACAGATATTGATGGCAAACCTTATGCCATTTATGGTCACAGTATGGGGGCTTTGTTGGGAAATATATTGAGTAGGCGTATTCTTGGCACCAATTTGTCAGCACCGCTGCATTTATTCTTTAGCGGACGGGAAGCACCATCAATACCCTGCGATGATCCCCCCAAATATACTTTATCTAAAAAGGCGTTTATCGCCTATCTCCATGAAATGGGCGGCTTTCCGAGTGATTTATTAACAGATGCCGCGTTCATGGCGTTTTTTGAACCGATATTGCGGAATGATATCAAAGCGGTTGAAACATATATCTATAAAGTAGTGCCCCCCTTTGACATTCCCATAACGCTTTTGCATGGTATGAATGATAAAGAGTGCCCCTATGTGGATTTATTTCCATGGCAACAAGAAACACGTCAACCGATTTCCATCAAACAGTTTCCAGGCGATCACTTTTTCATCTTTGAACATTTATTCCAAATAGGCCAATTAATTTCGAAAACGTCTCTAGCAAGTACAGACGCAATGCATTGCGTCTCTAGCAAGTACAGACGCAATGCATTGCGTCTCTACATTTAAATTTTTGGTAGGGCCCCTACCAAACTAAAGTTTGGACTCCTTTCGAGGTTCCCGTTTTTCGGAGAAAAACGGGAACCTCGAAAACATATCACCCTAATGAAAGGACTACCAAATTTTTATGAGTGCTTTTGAATATACAGCATTAGATAAAAAGGGGCGAACCCATAAAGGTGTATTGGAAGGCGATATCGCCCGACAAATTCGCCAGCAACTCCGTGAAAAAAATTTAACACCACTTTCTATAAACGAAGTGGTTCGCCCCACGACTCAACGTCAATCTTATCGAATCTCCGTTAGTGCCACTGATTTAGCCCTGATCACACGTCAACTCGCCACGTTAGTACATTCCGGTTTGGCTTTGGAAGAAGCATTACGGGCTATCTCTGAGCAAACGGAAAAAGCGCGTTTAAAAAGTTTACTGTTAGCAGTGCGCTCGCGAGTTTTGGAAGGGCATAGTTTAGCGGAGGGATTGGGTGACTTTCCTAACGTGTTTCCAACTGTTTATCGTGCCACCGTTGAGG
>Ga0233403_10000809_pt1 | contig 14995 bp, 14 predicted proteins | sample Na_oxic_1_MG_FD_179866 | JGI IMG/M metagenome (GOLD analysis project Ga0233403, IMG submission 179866) | Seawater microbial communities from Saanich Inlet, British Columbia, Canada - Na_oxic_1_MG | ecosystem: Environmental > Aquatic > Marine > Inlet | place: Canada: British Columbia | collected...
ATACCCTTAACTCATGTCGAGATAAAGCTAACTCCTGACTTTGCAGTACAATAGTCAACAATAAAGCCATAAAACCGAACAAGCCAAGTATTGCATTTAAGCTACCACCAACAAAGTCTCCAAAAGTGCCCCATTTATCATGATCCAATGGTATTGGCCAATCAAAGTAATAGAAATAGGTTCCTAGTACAGTGGCAACCAAGAGAATAGAAAACAGCCCAAAAAATAACAAGATTGCCGGCAATGTAAATGACAATAGGTTTTCTTCTTCAGCAGCTTTTCTAGTAGCGTCTTTCTTCACCAATTTTTTCTCTACTACCTGCTTAAGATCGCCGACTTCTTTAGTGATTTTATTGGTTTGTCTCTTCGTAATATGAACTACATATGTTACACCTAACAAAACCAAAATTAAGACTAACAAATAACTTCGCTTATCTTGCAAATAGGCTATAAAACCTAGCAGATTTTCCATTTTTTACAAATCCAACCGATTTATTTTAGTAATTAAAATAAGTACTTAGACAAACTTGGCAAGTCTTAAAGACTTGGTAGGTTTAGGTTTCAGGTACTTATAGACATAAAGAATAAATAATTTGTTGAAAAACCTCCGAGGTTTCCAAAACCTCGGAGGTTTGGCTCCAAACATTTTTTTGCTGGACGGGGTTTGCAACCCCGTTCAAAACGTTTCATGGTGTTTTGGGAAATTTAAAAAACTCAAGTTATGCAAGTGTTGAGTATGACAAATATTTGTTTATGAAAACCGTTTTAGCATTGATAAATTGGTGCTACGCTGCTCAAAATTAGCAATCTTAGTACGCAAAGCACTTATAGCCTTTTGATCAAGCTGTGTATGTGCAGCGTCTATCAACCAACCTTCAAGCATATCTGCCATTCGCTGCGCGTTATTCAACATCAATTCAAATGCTACTCGTCCACCAAATGGTCCCGGTAAGCGCATAAATAAAGCCAAACCCGGACTTACAAATTCAGACATTCGTTGGGGTTCGAAGGTGCCGGGCTCAAGCATATTGGCAACACTAAATATTGCTTGTTGAGCTTTAATGTCACCAATTCCGTAATGGTGAAAAATACCCATGTCCCCATATTTCAGCCCAAGTTCTTCTAATACCAAAAAAATGTCTGTCCCCATAAAACCGGATTCTCGTGGACTAACCACATATAACGCAATGATAAGTTCACTTTTTCGCGGTGGTGGCTCATTTGTCACCATATCCGGGGGATTTTCTTCCCAAGATATGGCCTCATGGATAGACTTACCAATTTCATGCTCATCAACGGAATCTAAAAGTGCTATATCACTGTCAGTGTGCGACTGAGGCAATGGATCGTCAAAATAAGAATCTTTAGTTTTTTCATCCTCTTGTTGGTGTTCTTGACGTTTTGGTTTTGCCATATTGGCTCGGCGACGACTATATTTCAATCTCCAAATCACTATGACACCGATTAAAATAATAACAACACCTAATATTAGGAGTAAATTACTCATAAATATCACACCTTTATCATGTCTATTGCCATATTGATATCGACTTATCTTTGGCTTTTCATAAGGTTATACCTATCAATTGATTTGCTATTTCCATAGTAATAATCAATTCTTAAATTGAAATTAAATATTGGAATCCTTTATCTTGGACGTGCCTCAAGATTAAAAATGAGTTTCAATTCGGAATTGGTATATATTTTATTCTTACGACTAATGGGTTTTTAATTGTACACGTTATGATATGGTAGTGACAAAAATAATTGCCATTACGCTATAATAAATATCACTTCAACGAAACTAATTTTCAACATGCTTACTATCTACAATACCCTCACCAAACATAAAGAACATTTCACCCCCATTGTACCGGGTAAAATTGGTATTTACGTCTGCGGTATGACGGTATATGACTATTGCCATATTGGACATGCACGGGTGATAGTGGTTTTTGACGTTGTCGTGCGTTATTTGCAAACCTTAAATTTTTCAGTTACTTACGTGCGTAATATCACCGACATAGACGATAAAATCATTCAGCGTGCTAATGACAACGGTGAAGATATTAATCAATTAACCGCTCGTTTTATTCAGGCAATGTATGAGGATGCCGACGCTTTAGGGGCATTACGTCCCAATATTGAGCCACGCGCTACCGAGTCGATTCCAGAAATTATCGCAATGGTACAACGTTTATTGGATAATGGCTCTGCTTATATTACTGATAATGGTGATGTGTGTTATGCCGTCCAACGTTATGCAGATTATGGCAAATTATCGGGGAAGCGGCTAGAAGATTTACGCGCTGGTGAACGGGTGGTAGTGGATGAATCCAAACATCACCCCTTAGATTTCGTCTTGTGGAAAACCGCAAAACCGGGCGAGCCAAGTTGGGATTCACCGTGGGGGCAAGGACGGCCGGGTTGGCATATTGAATGTTCCGCTATGTCTACTAATTGTTTAGGTAATCATTTTGATATACACGGCGGTGGTATGGATTTACAATTCCCACACCATGATAATGAAATTGCTCAATCGGAGGGGGCAACCGGGGAAAAATTTGTCAATGTGTGGATGCACAACGGTTTTGTGCGCGTCAATGAGGAAAAAATGTCGAAATCGTTAGGCAACTTCTTCACGGTGCGGGAAGTTTTAGAACGATATCAGCCGGAGGTGGTACGTTATTTTATTTTAACTAGCCACTATCGCAGCCCCCTTAATTATTCTGATCAGGAGTTAGATAGTGCTAAACATGCTTTGACTCGTCTCTATACGGCTCTGCGCGGTTTGCCTACTACAGATGAAATTTGCCCCGATGATAATTATAACCACCGTTTCCAGACGGCGATGAATGATGATTTTAATACGCCGGAAGCGTTGGCAGTATTATTTGATTTGGCTCATGAAATCAATAAGATACGCCCAGAAAATCCATCCACAGCGGTGCAATTAGGTGGCGAGTTACGGCGGTTAGGGGGGATATTGGGTTTATTACGATCCGAACCGGAAACCTATTTACAAGAAGGTGTGGAACAAAGTTTATCAGCGGCTTCGATTGAACAATTGATAGCGGAGCGGCAAGCCGCACGAGAACGCCGGGATTGGGCAACGGCGGATCGGATTCGGGCAGAGTTGAAAGAACAAGGGGTGGTACTTGAAGATAAAGCACCGGGAACAATTTGGCGGAAAGTTTAATTAATAACAGTGACAAGGGCAACCACAAGGGATTGCCCCTACATGCCCATTGGATATTGTAGGGGCAATCCTTTATGGTTGCCCTCTTAAAATATAATTAATAATTAAAATGAGATTACCGTCAAACGCCATTACCGTTATACGCGATGCTGCTAAACATCATTTTGGTTCCCAAGCCAAGGTATGGTTATTTGGCTCGCGTGTTGATGATTCAAAACGTGGGGGCGATATTGATCTTTATGTCGAACTGAACACACCAGTTAAGGAACGGCTGCTAAAAACTTGTAAAATGGATGCTGAAATTCAAATCGCTTTGGGGGAACAAAAGATTGATATCGTGGTATCTTCACCAGAACGGCAACTATTGCGGATTCATGAAATTGCTAAACAAACTGGGATTTTGTTATGACTTTGAATTATCTGCCACAACATCTGGAACGTTTTCTATTTACACTCACTGTAGTATCAAAAGAAGCAGTTTTTTTAGCTGAAACTCGAAAACGATCTTTGCTTTTATGTAGGGTGGGCAAAGTCTGCCTCCCACCTCATTACAAAAGTTCAGTTTGTTCCCACGCTGAGTATATCTCAACAAAAATAAAGTTTAATATACTGAATATCTTGTTCAATTCATTGACAGTATAACTATCCCTCTTTTTAGTAAAAACGTTATCAATTAATTTTCCAAATTCCCATAATTTGCCGTCAGTTACTATGCCATAAACTGGTAATTGCATATTTTGGAACTACAAAGATTATATATAAGAAAGGATTACAAGCGGGAACTACAAGGATTGTCTATAATAAAAGGATTACAAGCGGGAACTACAAGGATTGTCTATAATAAAAGGATTACAAGCGGGAACTACAAGGATTATATATAAGAAAGGATAAAACTAAAATGATTTCAATTGAATTTATTATTAAGAAGTAGCTCTTAATACTGTTCTTGATCCAATCCCTTATTATAAGCAATCCCTGTAGTTATCCGGAAATAGCCTTTGATATTTTCTCGATCCAATCCTTTCTTATATACAATCCTTGTAGTTATCCAAAAATAGCCTTTGATATTTTCTCGAACCAATCCTTTATTATAAGCAATCCCTGTAGTTATCCGGAAATAGCCTTTGATATTTTCTCGAACCAATCCTTTCTTATATACAATCCCTGTTATCCGGAAATAGCCTTTGATATTTTCTCAATCTAATCCTTTATTATATGCAATCTTTGTAGTTATCAAGGTTTTTAAATAAGTGCCCATACTATGAATCCTTTAACCAGAAAAAATAAAAAGAGATATTTGCGTATCCCGAATGAATAATTTAGATACCTCCAATGTTTACCTCTTATTGGTGGAAGACAAGGCTATTTAGAACCGGCAATAAGAAGACTAAAGATATTTGGCTTTGATATGTTCAAACCCAAAACCCAAAGTACCTTAAAAGAGCTCATTTTGTGACGGTGCCAAGTATATTTAAATCGCTGGGGCAACCGCAAAGATGAAAAGTGGATCGAGGAAAATTGGCTGGTTAGAAAAGCACCTCAATAATAAACCGCGTTCAGTATACCTTTGCGGATTTGCCATAATTCCCTCTTCTAGTATGGGTAATTGGAGTGTACCAAAATTTTATTTGGAATTGTTTATGGAGTGGGTTATATTATGTCAATCCTTCCCACTTCATTCGATGACCAAAAATTCCATGAATTTTGAAGAACTTTCCAAAGAACAACAAGTTATGGTAGTAATGCGTAAGGTTTTAACCGGCATAATTCGGGAAATAACCCCACAAACTGGTGATAAATATCCCTTATCAGAGCAAACTATCATGGATATTCGTATGTGTCTCCAGTTGATTGCGGCACGCGAGCAGGAATTGGCAAAGGAACAAGGAATTACCAATCTTGGCAAACCTTACTACGCTGATGAGCCGCCGGCAAAGAAAACTGTGCCTTTGCATCACATTCCCCGTAAAGAAAAAATCCATTAACTTACTGGTTGTACTCGTGCAAAAACTTGTTTAAATTTTCACCCCGGCTATAGATTTTTAGGTGATTGTTCAATACCATCCCACTGTATGCTCGTGTTGATAACCTATTAAATAATAATCTATAGTCAATAAATAATAAATAATATACTATGGATCCTTTCAGAAAGAAAAAAATGAAAAGGAGATACTTGCGTATCCCGGCTGAATTAAAACAAGCCATTAAAATTCCAGAAGCAGAGATAAAATTAGAACAGGTTAAGAAATTAAAACGACGAATCATAACAAATTTTAATCAGGGTGAATTGCGCCATGTTTATACAGTGTTAAGATTTCTCCGGGAAAATCAAGCAGAAAAACCTAATTTGCTCGCCAAGAGTTTGTGTGATATTGCCGAAAGCATTTTTGATAAGAATACCAAACAGGAATTTTTTGAAGAGGCTTTGGAATTAAATCCTTATGATTCAATTACTTTAACGAGTTACGCCATATTTTTAGCCGACAACAATCAATCGGACAGAGCACTTAAGTTATTTGAACAATCTTTGAGCGTAGATGGGTATAACTCCGTGACATTGACTAGCTATGCCATCGCTTTGGCTGATAACAATCAACCAGAGAAGGCCTTCGAGTTATTTGAAAAATCTTTGAGCATAGAGGGAAATGAGACGGTGACATTGACTAGCTATGCCACCGCTTTAGCCAGCTATAACCAACCGGATAAAGCTTTTGAGTTATTTGAACAGTCTTTAAACATAAGTATGGATGACACGGTAACGTTAACTAGTTATGCTACTGCCTTAGCTAATTACAATCAGCCGGATGAAGCTTTTGAGTTATTTGAACGATCTTTGAGCCTAAAAAGGGGTGACACAATAACATTGACTAGCTATGCTACCGCTTTAGCCAACGACAATCAGCCTGACAAAGCTTTTGAATTATTTGAACAATCGTTAAGCATAAAACCGTATGAAACAGTGACATTGAACAGCTATGCCAACGCCCAAGCCAATTACAATCAGCCCGACAAAGCTTTTGAGTTGTTTGAAAAATCCTTAACCATGAAGCCGGATAAGATAGTGACGTTAAATAGCTATGCCACTACCTTAGCTAACTACAATTACCCTGAAAAAGCCTTTGAATTATTTGAAAAGTCTTTGTGCGTAAAAGGAAATGACACCGTAACATTGAATAGCTATGCACAAGCCTTAGCCAATCACAATCAACCTAAAAAAGCCTTTGAATTGTTTGAAAAATCCTTGAACATAAGTGGGGATAACACGGTGACGTTAACTAGTTATGCCACCGCTTTAGCCAATTACAATCAACCCCAAAAAGCCTTTGAATTGTTTGAACAATCTTTGAGCATAAAGGGAGATGAAACGGTGACGTTGAATAGCTATTCAATAGCTTTAGCTAAATACAATTATCCCAAATTAGCTTTAGAAAAAATTACCGAATCCTTAAATATAGCCCCGGATAAACCCGTGACTTTATTTATTTATGACAACATGTTAGAATCCGTTGGCAGTAATAAATACAAAAGGGCTATTTCAAATCTTAAAAAATGGTTTATTCAGCTCTACCAAAATATTAGTTTGACTTTATCACGTTTGTTTTAAGTACCGGTGCATAAATAATCGGGTAGAAACCAAGTTTTTTGAAAAAGTTGGGCACCCTTCATTTATCCTGAAAGGGCAACCACAAAGATTACCCCTACCATAGAAAATGGGCATGTAGGGGCACGCCGATTTGGTTGCCCCAACATTTTGCCAAAAGCACCAAAACTTGGTTTCTAAATACCCATTAAAATTAGAGGAAAACCAATTATGTCTAAAATTTTGAAAGGATTATCATTATCGGCAGTATTTTTGGTAGCTAGTTTGGTAACGGTGCAAGCCTTTGCGGAGGTTTGCGGTGTTGTCACAACCAATCGGGATCCACTTAACATTCGTAAAAATTCCAGTCAGACGGCGAAAGTGGTTTCAAAAGCAGCCAGAGGCTCTGCTCTCCGCATCTTAAATACCCGTGGTGCATGGTACCGGGTCAAACTCAACAATGGCAAAGTTGGATATGGCAGTGTGGATTACATCAGAGAACTAACGCAACGCAGTAAAGAAGGTTGCGGTATTGTCAGAACCAAGCGAACGCCACTGAATATTCGTAAGGGGCCAAATAAAAGGGGGCGAGTGATTGGTAAAGCTGCTAAAGGTTCGGCCCTACGCATCTTAGGTAGTAGTGGTGTATGGTACCAAGTTATACTAAACAATGGCAAAGTTGGCTATGCTCGTAGTGATTATGTTCGTTAAGTTCGCAAGAAACCAAGTTTTTTGAAAAAGCTTGGTTTCTAAAATAATAATAAGTAAACCATACCGGCAAAATCTTATATTTATTCTGTAATCAAAACCTCAGTGCCTTCACCAACGCGCTCAAATAAATCAATCACATCGCGGTTATACATCCGTACACACCCGTGCGAAGCCGGTTGCCCAATTTTGTTTTCTTCCGCAGTGCCATGAATATATATATAACGTTGGTAAGAATCTATCCCTTGTCCGGAATTCATTCCCGGTTCTAAGCCCTTTAACCACATAATACGTGTGGTCACTAAATCACCGGCTCCGGGCACATTCATTTCGGCAATTTGTCCGGTTGCTCGACGCGCCTTAAAAATCATCCCTTTTGGGGCACCTTCACCAATTTTATTCTCAATATAATGTAGCCCTAACGGGGTTTTATCACTACCCGCTTTGTTACCAATACCATATTTAGAGGTTGAAATGGAGTAAATCTTTTTCTCCTGATGATCACTATAGTCACAGAACAAGTGAAGTTTTTGTTCCGAAATATCAATTTCAATTCTGGAGCTAGTTGGTGGTGTCGTACAGGGCTGAACATTATTTGGTGTCTGCTTCATGTTGTCAGCAACCTCAGTTTGTGTCGCGACGTTTACTTGCGAAGTTAATGGCTGCGGTTCTGTAGTATCATTGTCATAGTATAAAAACCCAAAAACCATTACTGGTATTAACAGCAAACCTGACAACCATAAAAAACGCCCATGATTTGAGGGCTTTTTTCTAATACGTCTACGTCTTGGTTCCGGCATAATTAGTGGTTTTCCTTAAAAAGTGTAACATTTTAGAAACCCAATGGCTCAAGAAATCCGATTTTTTTAAAAATCGGATTTCTACTCTCAAAAATGTTAAAAGATTTACGTGTACCTACTTATAATGGTAGGGCAATCCGGTTGCCCCTTCTCAAAAACGAAAAGGGCAACCAAACGGGCGTAAGCCCCTACTAGGAATTACCTTTTAATATAAACTTCAGTACCCTCAATAACGCGATCAAATAATTCAGTTACATCACGGTTATACATCCTAATACAACCATGGGATGCCGGCTGACCAATTTTATTTTCCTCTGCGGTACCATGTATATAAATATAACGCCTATAAGAGTCTATTCCCCGCCCCGAATTTACTCCCGGTTCTAAGCCTTTCAACCACATAATGCGCGTGGTAACCAAATCACCGGCCCCGGGTACATTCAATTTAGCGATTCTACCAGTATTCCGCCTCGCTTTAAAAATTGTTCTTGGTGGCGCACCTTTACCAATTTTATTTTTAATACGATGCCGCCCCAGCGGAGTCCCACCACTGCCAGAACGATTGCTAATACCATTTTTGGCCGTTGAGACCGGATAAACTTTCAGCTCTTCCCGGTTACACAAGAGATAAAGCCGTTGCTCTGAGATATCAATCTCAATTCTAGTGTCATTGGGGGCACAGACTTGTTCATTCGAGGTATTTTGAAACCCAATGACTTGAGGATCATTTTGCCATACCGTTGGAGTTGGCAACGGAGCCCTTGTCCCACTTGGTTCTTCAAGTGTATGGGCACTTGCTTGATAATTGTCTCGCCATCGAGGGGAAATTTGTTTGAGTGGTTGTTTGGGCAGCTCTGTGCGTTTGATCGATTGTTTAGGCGGCTCTATAACATTCGTTGTACACTGAACCAAACTAATAAAAATTACCGGCATTACCAATAACAAACCCCACTTTCCCCAAAAATGTTTCTGATTAAGGGACTTTCTAATACATGAGGGCATAATAATTTTAATTCTCCTTCATTAGATATCATACCGATTTAAATAGTGTTCGAGATTCCTTCGTTACAGGCGTACCTTGCACGAGCGCACTCCTTCCCAATTAAGTTAAATCGGTAGAATGTCTATTATGAGTTATCGTTAATAAGATTACTATAGTGTTTCAGATAAATATTTTGGCTTGGTTAGAAATCCGATTTTTTAAAAAAATCGGATTTCTTTGCCCCTAAGATAAATATTTTGGCTTGGTTAGAAATCCGATTTTTTAAAAAAATCGGATTTCTTTGCCCCTATTTTCCTGAAAGTCCATATAGCAAAAATGGATAGTATCTTGATGTTACGCACTAAACAAATTTTGAACTATGATTTAATGATTACATGACAACTATGAATGGTGTGAGGAATTTAATCGTAGCATAAAAAATCAAACTGAGCTATGTATCGCATTATACTAAACGTACTTCAAATTTGTGAAAATGAATGGCTTCTGAAAATTCATTATATCAAACAACTTGAAGTATTTATTCTTAATGAGCCATTCTTAATGAGCCATTCACCATTCGCCTTAATGAGGTATAATTGCATTGCACCGCACCGTGATTCCACGCCGGATAAATAATTCACAATTCACAATTCACAATTGTTTAGTGACTGGAGCAACTCAATATGATAGGTGATTTATGGTTAGCCGTTGGAGATAAGGCTGGTAGTTGGGATGACTTGGCAGCCCCAGAACAATTTTTAGGGGTAAATTTGGTAATAGCAAAAATTTCTGATTGGGAATCAATATTAAAAGAAGAACTTGGGGCGCAAACCATTGAACAACGCATGACACAGCCCTTACCAAATCTGCCCAAAGAAATTGCCAGCAACACTCATAAAGTTATGGATGCTTTAAACTACTTTAAGGCGCAATCGGTGCGAGGACGTTGGACACTTGATGCAATTGTTAAAGGCACAACACCGCTCGCCCGTATTAAGAATGATTTGAGTGTGAACTTAGGTTGGTTAGCAACCCATCCCAGCTTAATAACCTTAAGCACTTATGGCAAAACCGAATGGGTAAGGAATAACCTAAATTATGTTGAAAATTATGCCCACGCTTTAGGACAAACTTATGGACTGTTGATAGCACTTATACTACCCTTTTTCAAAGATGGAGACAGTCTCTTGGTTGCGCCAGCACCAGATGATGATCCCCAAAATCCTAATGAACCGTTGAATGCCGATATAAAAAGCCTCTCTTCTAGTTTGTTAGATTATACCCAACGAAGTTTACGTGTTTGGCAAAATACCAAGATGGCAAAACTTGATTGTGCTGCTTTCACAGATTTACAGCAAAAATATTTCCAAGATACTCTCTTGAATATGGATGCACTTCACAGTATCGCCGAGATGGGAGCTGCCCTGCTGGCTTTAAGCCAAAATACCAAAGGCGATATACGTTTACATGATCCTAACCGGACTTGGCGCGAGATCAAATTTTACAAGTTTGAGGAATTATTTTCATGAAATGGCGAGTAAAACTTCCTATATATGCGCCGATTGTGGGCTTGACTCATCCACAGCGTCATTATCCAGTTGTGGTGCGGTTTGAGCCGGTGTTTAAAGTGCAAGAAGGCTCCGAATCAACATCAAAAGACTTATTCGGTGAGATTGGTTTTGATATGCGTTGTGATGAGTCATGGGAACAGTTACCATTATTACCTTGGAAACCGTTTGTGGGTAAGCCTAATCCCACTGATGTCAACAATGCTCAAAGTATCGAAGCTGCTATTGCTTTAGGTATATTTAATGCCCGTGAGCTTAACAAACAACAACCGCTACCGGCGGGCAAACTTTACCACCAACTCACGCACATAAATTTTCCCAAAAATATTCAGGAAGCATTGGCTTTTGCCCTGTTTGACTTAAGGGCACCCTTTGAAAAACAACAAGTATATGAAGATTGGCAAAAAAAGGTACGCCGCGTTATCTATGAACGTGATAACTTGTTGGATTTCCAGCAACCAGAATCGGCTTTGCTCCGTTACGGTTACCAGTTGTTAAAATTGATTAGCAAGCAACGCCAAACTAATCCTTCGCTTGACGAATTTGTTATGGCATGGGATGAGTTTAACCAACAAGCGACGCTTAAACTCCCTTTTATTTTTGCGATTGTGTATTGGAGTGAAGCCGCTTATCGTTTAACAGAAATTGGCGATATGGCTGGTGCTCAAACGTTGTTAGACAAGCAGAATAAGGCAGTAGCCGAGTTATTCAATCTAATTCCTCAATTAAGTAATGATTTAGTCGGCGGTTTATGGCAACATTATTTAGGACGATTGGCATACTATCGCGGTGATTTTGCGGAGGCTTTACAACAATACGGCATAGAATGGCAATTGCGTCAGCAACACCCGGCTTCCAAAAAACATCTACAATATAGTATTGCTAAGGTGTTATTGAAAATGGGGTATTTATCCAATGCCGAAAAGTTAGCTCAACAAGCCTTTGAAACCCAGCAACACAATCATGAACCAGATACTTATGGAGCCTTATTATTAGGAGAAATCCAAACACGACAAAGGAAATATGCCCAAGCGATTGATTATTTGTCAGAAGCGCGGAAAAAACAATCCCCCAAGAGTAGGGATGGAAAAATTGCAATTCATCTTGGACACACACATATCTTACAAAGTGAATTAGCCAAAGCTAAGGATTGGTACCGGCAAGCTGAAAAAATCGGTAAAAAACAAAATATTGGTTTTAATCCCTATTTACTTATGGGGCAAATTGCTCTTGCCCAACGCCAAAGCGAAACGAAGCGGGTAAAAGAACTCTGGCAAGCCAACAAAGATAAGTTAGACAAGTTGACAAATGACAAAGTGCTACCAATGGCGGTGATAGCGACGGCAGTATATTTAATAGATGAACAGCAAATTGATTTGTTGGATAAAGCTATTGAAAAATTGATTGCAGCAAATTATTTTATTGAAGTAATTTACCCATTGACAATACGTTTTGCAAAGCCGGCTTTGGCAGCGAAACAATTACAACACATTATCCAAAACTTAAAGCATTGGCAACCAGCTATTGAAGAATTGCAAAAAGTCATGCAAGAAGAGGCATTTCAATCAACCGCCGCGCCCACACCTCTTTCATTACTTGCAGCCCTTGCTACCGTTCAGCAGGATAATGACTGGCAAGCTTTGTCAGAATTTTTGCCACTTATGTACCCAATGAACTTGTTAAGTACCGGTGCATAAGTTTTATTACTTTTTGGAGTCCAAACCTTTAGATTTGGACGTGTGTGGACTCCAGTTTTATTACTTTTTGGAGTCCAAACCTTTAGATTTGGACGTGTGTGGGCTCCATAATATTCGATATAGGCATGTAGGGGCATACCGATTTGGTTGCCCCCAACATAGTAGGAGGTTGCTGTGCGTAGAAAGCTTTATTTTATGTTGCCAGACGTGGAGCATTGCAAACAACTGGTTAACGAATTACAAAAAGCGGCTATACCGAAACACGATATTCATGTTGTCGCACACGACGACATTCCACTTGAAAATTTGCCCCAAGCTACAGCATTACAAAAAACCGAGTTAGCTCATGGTTTGGAGTTAGGTGTTGGCGTGGGTGGTATTGCTGGAATATTAGGCGGTATTTTAGTGATAACTTTTCCACCGGCTGGCATAGTTCTTGGAGGTGGTACCGTGATTGCTGCTATGACATTTGCCGGAGCCAGTTTTGGTAGCATTGTTTCATTTTTAATTGCCCGTGATATTCCTAACCACGAATTGGAAGCTTTTCAAGCTGGCATTGCTCAAGGACAAATTTTATTGATACTTGATATTCCTACCTACAGGGTTGAAAAGATTATTCAATTAATTAAAACGACTCATATAGAAGCTGAAATTGGAGTTATTAAACCCGCATAATGAATCTTGGTGACTAGGGCAACCACAAGGGATTGCTACAAGGGCAACCACAAGGGATTGCCCCTACCGGTTACTGGGCAACCACAAGGGATTGCCCCTACATCTGGATATTGTAGGGGCAATCCTTTATGGTTGCCCTCTTAAAAAATGATAACTTCCGCACAATGAATCTTGGTGACTAGGGCAACCACAAGGGATTGCTACAAGGGCAACCACAAGGGATTGCCCCTACATCTGGATATTGTAGGGGCAATCCTTTATGGTTGCCCTCTTAAAAAAATGATAACTTGGTTTCTAAATTCTTGCCAATTTTTCAGCAATTTTATCTAACGGCAGAACATGCACTTCTGGATATTTATCAGCATCTACTTCTAAATCCGCATTACTCATTACCATAACTAATAATGAAATTCCGGCATTTTTTAACAACTGTACTAAATGTTGGCGCGAATCATCCCAGTTAAGTAAGATACATACGCAGCCACTTAGAGAAGCTATATGTTCCATCACTATTGGGTATAACCGGCTAAATGGTTGCGAACTGCACACTTCAACACAAGCAAGAATCTCCAATAAATTATCGGTGTGGGCCAAACCTCGCCCACTGGTAAAACAATACGCTTGGGTACCCACAAACATTAAATCCAACAATATTTCATGGCTACGCTTTGCATTAGCAAAAGATGCTGCCACTGATACCGCTGCTTCAAACGGATCGAAAAAAGCTTGATCGGTAAAAGTATCAAGAATAAGAGCATGGCGGACAAAAAACTCATCCTGAAATTCTTTGACAACCGGTTTACCAGTTTTCGCCCAACTCTTCCAATGTATAAGCCGCAATGAATCACCGGGGCGATATTCACGCAAAGAAGTAAATTCCTCAGCATCACCAACAGACATAGCTAAATTTACCCCCCCCCGTTGATATTTTCGGGAGCCGGATAACGAAAATTCACCAATTGGATAATGTTTAGGTAAAACTAACAATTTATCGGGTAAATCGACAATATATAACGCATTAAAAAGCCCAAATGGATCCGGGCGGGCAAAAGTCATACTGGTAAAATGTACATAACCTCTCCGTAGCGGCGTAAGTGTCATTTTAAATTCAATTGAAGTAGGCGGAATCGGCGGCAAGCTTTGCACCGCAATTTCTGCCCCTTTGCCAATATACATTAACCACGCCCATCGTGGATAACCGACATAATTATCAAACCAGTTACCTTGCTTTGGCTCTTTGCCTCGCAAAAATGTTTCAAAACTGGGCGGATGCGATTTAACATTCTCTTGTAAAGTTAAACTATGTTGCAATTTTTGGGTATGATTTTGCACTTGCACTTGATAATGTAACGTTTCCCCCACAGTAGCAAACTGTGGTAATTCCCGTCGTGCCGTCAAACGTACTCGAAAAAACCAACTACTTATAACAGCCAACAGCAACAGTACCAACAAAAGGGAAAATAATTGATAAGCCAAAGTTTTTCGAGTATCAATACCAAATACCCCCGCCACAACCAAGCCTCCAAGCACCAAACCCCCAGCTTTAGTAAAATGTCGTCGTATCCAACCATCCAAATTAAAGATTATACGGAAATTATGGAATAAAAAACGTCTCATGTTTTTAGTTTCAGACTTGAAATACAATAACTATAAAGATTGTAGGACTTACGCATTGACCGGCGAAATTTTTTATGATTCCTTTTAAATACAAAGCGTTACAAATTTGAGCTAAATCATTTTGGGTCAATTTTAACAAATTTAGTTGTCAGCCAAATTTTCATAACTT
>Ga0233403_10000810_pt1 | contig 14993 bp, 16 predicted proteins | sample Na_oxic_1_MG_FD_179866 | JGI IMG/M metagenome (GOLD analysis project Ga0233403, IMG submission 179866) | Seawater microbial communities from Saanich Inlet, British Columbia, Canada - Na_oxic_1_MG | ecosystem: Environmental > Aquatic > Marine > Inlet | place: Canada: British Columbia | collected...
AAAAAAAATGGTTTGAGCTTAAAGCAACCCTAAGCTTTCATCAGGCGAGGGGATAAAGGGCTGATACTCCCTTATTCACATTTGTTGATAATGTTGACTTCATTTGTTGACCGGTCAACAATTGTCAATAAAAATGTTATCTAAACCTTTACTTAATGGGAGCAAAATCATGTTGAAAACCGCAAAATTACTTACCCTTGTCACTGGTCTTTGTGCCCTCGGCATTTCAACCAATTCGAGTGCAGCGACTGGTTGCTACAGAAATGCTGATATGGCTCCTGGTACGTACGGGTGTTACGCAACAGAACCAAGTGAGTTTGTAAGCTGCCCACAACGTCCAACCTATGTTAATGGAAGCAATCCAGGAATGGTGGGATCCCCCACTGATAGAGTTATGGGTATTTGTGCTAGTGGAGCCTCTCGCTCATGCGTGGATGAAGGAGGGTATGTTGCTGCGACAAGAATTCTGTGTTCGCCGACATAAAAAATTGTTAAGCCAGGTAGGCTGGGTAAGCCGGCTGCACGTTTCGTAAATTTGGGCACGTTTCTATCCGCCCGCTTGCCCACCATTTTGGAGATAACAACGGAAAACACGCTGCGAGCCATGGAGGGTGAGTAGTCTCAGGGTTCTAGGGTCTTTTTGCCCCAGGCAAAAAGGCCTTACAGCGTACAGTCATGGGAGAGTGCCCAGTATAGAAAAATAGGGGACAAACCACGTTTTCTCAATCTAAGTTGGTAGGCAAGCTCTTGCCTACCACCTGACTTTCATTCAATTAGGCCCTCTTCTGGCACAAGATTTCAACGGATAATCGACTCCCACCATGTCGCTTTCAAAAGAAAAAATGGGCCAGGCTCGAATTATTTTGCCGGCCCCAAACATCATAACGGCAATTCTCCTTGACTTAAATTCTCTTCAGGTTCATTCTCTTTTTGTTTTTTGGACGTCTACCTCTTGGTTTCGGTTCACGCTGAAGCCCCACCATAGCTTCTCTCTTTGTATAAAAACGAGAATTGCCCAAAGGTTGGTTCTGGGTAATTGCTTGCCGGATCAAGTTCGGATTGGAATAAGCTTCTGTAGGCGATTTGCCGAAATTTTAAATTTTTGCCAAGAGATATAGATGTTCAGAAAAATAGTGGGGGCGAAAGATAAAGCAAATGATAGAACAAAAAACAACTATTGAACAGAAACCAAATGATTCAATACTGGTACTGAATACTCCTAAAAAGCCATTGAAATTAGAAACGACTTCTTATGATTATGCTGTTGATGGTGTCATCAATTTAATTGAAGACGGGCAAATTTTTCTTCCAATTCTCCCAACCAACGCTTTATGGAATGTGGAAAAAGCCTCTGTACTTATTGAATCATTGTTAATGAATTTCCCGATTCCACCATTGTATTGTTCCGAAAATGAGCATGGCAAATGGTCGATAATTGATGGTATCCAAAGATTATCAGCACTGTTCAACTTTTATCAGAATACTCATCCACTAAAAGGGCTAACAATACTGAAGGAATTTGAGGGTAAAAAATTTAATGAGTTACCCCCACAAGCCAAGCGTTTAATTCATTATAGTATCATCCGTATCATTTTAATCAAAAATAATCATCCAGATATTTTGCATAATGTGATGATGCGTCTTTCGACTCAAAAATGATAAGGGAGCAAGTATTTATATGATGTCTTATCATTTGAACGCGACCGTGCAATTTTTTCAATTGATTGATTCGGTTGATACATTAATTGACTTTGCTCTCAAAGAAAAAAACGCTGGTAATACCAAAAACTATGATTTATTTTTAAATTTAGCGGTAGTCAATTTAGTCACTAAATTTCAAGTTTGTGTTGAAAATGGCTTAGAAGAATTTTTATATCAACTTCAAAACTCGGATAAAACGTATCAAGATTTATCCATAAATCTACGGTTGCATTCTTTAAAATATCTTTTAAATCAGTCAAATGTTTTACCTAACAAACTTGAACATCCACAACGATACAATCAACAAGTTTTAGATAATGTCAGTGACGAATTGAAATCACTTCATAAAATCTGTTTAAATGAGGCCAAAATAGATCATCATTTTAGGTTTAGTACCCAATTTCCAATGGGTAAACAAGGCGTTAATGAACTTATTGATTTATATAAGCAAATTAACGGTGAAAATATTTTTGAAAAAGCGGCTTTGGACAAAAACAAGCTCAATGAAATTTTAAGAAGAAGACATGATATTATACATGATGATGTGAGTCATCAATTGACTGAAGTTCAAGTAATGGAATACAAAGATTTTCTTTTTAAAGTCGTGAAATATATTGACAGTTATTTAGAGCAATTTATTGTTTAATAGGTACATTTAAATGGGCCAGGCTCGAATTATTTTGCCGGCCCCAAACATCATAACGGCAATTCTCCTTGATTGAAGTTATTTTTAACTTGTCGGTTGGACATTTTGAGGAAGTCGTCGAACCCGTCTCCAAATATGTAAAGTCTCAAGTCAAACAACTTGGGACTTTTTTATGCCCGTCCCAATGGTATACCAAAAAATCGCACCGGATTGATTTTAATCAATCCTATATCAAATCCCAGCATCGTGTCCGGTCATCAAGATGAAAATTGATAAATATCAATACCAAACTTGACTTATCTCTATTGGAGAAATCCTAAAAGCCAGGTAGGGTGGGATCGCTATCGGCACGATTCTCTAATTTGGGTACGTTTCTATCCGCCCGCTTGCCCACCCACCATTTGTCTGAATCAGAATTTACCGAATTATAGAATTTACCGAATAAAATCAAAGTCAAAACTATTTATAATAATTGGGGTCATAATAATTGGGGTCCGAGTAAAATTAATTTGGAGCCGATGCAAAAAGCGAGCGTAGCAGGGGTTAAATATTGAATTGATTGTAGGGTGGGTAGAGCTATGACCCACCTTTTTTTCTGAGATTTTTAATTATGCAACGGGATACTATGATTTTTATTAACATAAGATTCAGGAAGAATAATTTCTGGTTTTTGGCACGAACCGTCACTTTTGGAATTCTGATTTGTCAAAAAAACGGATTACCGGACTTCAATCACACCCCATGACTTGTTTGCTTTTGACGGTTCCGCCGCCGGATTGGTAACAACTTCGATACTGATCCTCGCAAGGTTCGTAATCGACAACTCCGCAAGAGTGAGACAATTTGTCACAGTCTTGTCGTCCTTCGCATTGTTGTTCTATCTACGTTCTGTTGGCATGATGATCGGTCCCGTTGACAGTTTCTGACACACTTCTGCCCCTCGGAACTATAGACGTATGCAGATGAAAAGGTACTTTTGCGAAAATCGTCGGTTATATAGTGACATTCCTATAAAAATGTTCCAAAAAAATATTTTATTTTTAACCGTCCTTTTACTTTCAAAATGGGACAAAAATATAGGAACGTTACTATTAAGTGGCCGGGCTGTCGTCCATTTAACCAAATCGGGTTTTCAATTTTCAATTTGTGATTATATGAAGTGGCCGGGTTGTCGTCCATTTAACCAAATCGGGTTTTCAATTTTCAATTTTCTTTCTAGTAACATTCCTATATTTTTGTGCCATTTTAAGTGTCAGCAAAAGGGCTAAGGTTAATAAATAACCTATTTTTTTGGAACATTTTTATAGGAATGCCGCTATAATTATAAGTTTTCCTTAAAATAACCGATAACATGGTGTGCAAGCTTTAATTAGCTCGTATTTTTATACTTTTGAAAGTTGCTATACTTAACGTTATTTATTAACTAGCATATTTTGTAAAATATAGAAAATATTTCGCCACAACTCGAATAAAGCGGCTACTAACAAGCGGTGCCAAGTGGCATTAATCCCTACGCGGTAAAGGCATGTGGCGGTGAGAGTGTGTATTATGTTTGTGCGACCCATTTTTCTGGCTGGCGGATTGGCTATATATATAAACTATCAACATGATCGGAGTTATACTGGCTTTCGTAAAAACGAGCATTACGGCATAAGTTACTCTGTAGTCATAAAGAAATACCACCCATTTCCAAATAACCCCACTTAAAAATGGGGGAAGAGGAGACGATAAAAATATTTCAAAATGGACACTTTATTTTAAGTTAATTATCATAAAAATATGTACGGCTCAAAAATAGGGCGAAGCGTGGCAACCCGGTTTTAACATTTTGGGAGAAAGTACTTGTACCACTGCTTTTGGTGATGAGGTTTGTCATGGGGAGCGATATTATTGCCTATGCACTAACAACACGCGCCCCAAAATCTTTAGATAGGCTTAATAAAATTCCTCATCACAAGAATGACTGACAAAAAATGGCTTGTGGTGGTGGGCTTTAAAAAGACAAAAGGACATTTTATGAACCGTGAAATAGAATTAAAACTATTAAAAGAGATAGATGAATTAAAAAGAAAAGTTCGTCTCTTAGAAGGCAAAGATGAAAATCAAATTCCCACTTATCGATACAGCAAAATTAGAGATACTGAATTAAAACAGTTATTTGATATTGAAAGGAATTTAGATAAGAGTATTTTTGACGAATGGTTTTTAAATCAAATTGAAATAGATAACTCAACAGAAATCTTTTTGAAAGATTTAATAGAAGAAAATAAATCTTTGATTGAAGTATATGATGAAGAAGATTTAAAAATTAATTTTGTCGCCCCAATTTTGAATAAAGTTAAGTTTAAATCTTTTGAAAAGAAAATTAGGGATTTTTATGAATTGCAAATGTGCTACCAAACAAATCAGTTCAAATTAAGTGGTACAGTAGACTTTGTCGTTAGCGAAGGGTTAGTCGAAAGCAAAAAACCGTATTTTTTTATTCAAGAGTTTAAAAGACATGAAGAATATGGCAATCCAAGACCACAACTGTTAGCTGAACTGATTACGGCGGTTGAATTGAATGACTGGAAATTCATCAAAGGGGCTTACATTATCGGTGGCAATTGGCATTTCGTTATCTTGGAGAAATTGGAACTTCATAAATACCAATATTTTATCTCGCAGAATTTCGATTCAACTAAAATAGAAGATTTAAAAGCCATCTACAAAAAACTGTTATTTGTTAAGAATGAGATACTCGCGATGGTAGACGCATAGCTTGTGCTACCCATTACGTATCATAAAAATAGAAAAAATAAGTGAGAAAAGAAGCTAGGCTCAAATTAATTTGGGTGCAGTTCCTTTTCGACGACGACTTACAGATATAAAATAATAGGCTTCTTCTGAATGATTGGTAGCAAACCAATAGGCTTTGCTTTCTATAATAAATTCTAACTCTAATTGTTTTCTATCAATTATCACGGCACTCGCATCTTGTGCGGAAGCCGTATAAAGAACCAAATAGCGGAGGTTTATATTTTGTTCTGTTATCCCTCGTTGAAAGTTTAATCTCTGATAAAGTGTCATCCGGTTTTGTTTAGCTTTTTCCGTTTTGTTATCATCCCACAGTTGTTCAGCTTTTTTGAACCATTTAGCGGTTTCAATTTGTCCTTGTTCAAACAGTTCATCGGCGGATTTGAGTTCAATCACTTTACCATTGTTTTCTTTAATGACGATGGGTAGTAATACTAGCGGCGGATTAATCAAGGTAAAGGGAACAATGTTTTTGGCTAAGGCGGTGTAAAACAGAAAATGGGTATTGATTCTACCACTCAACGTCAACGCTTTCCAAGGCATTTTGGCTTCACGCAATATTGAAGTACTGGTTTTAAACGGCATGATTCTACCGGCTAACTCATCGGGTAATCCTTGTTCGGATTCCACCAAATAAAAGCTCCGAGGAACAATAGTTGCGCCTTGTTTAAACAGCGGTGCGTAATAACTTTCGATTGCTTCTGTCGTTGATGCGGTGAGGGCGGAGCGAACTTTTCGCCAGTTTGATTGTCCGTCATGGCGGTATAAGCTATAGATGTTTGCAAATGAAAAGGTACTTTTCCACAATTGGTATGTTATAAAAAAAAGTTTTCCAAAATTCATTCACTTGGGTCAAAAAGCATATCCTCATTCCAGAATTGGTCTTCTTTCTGTTTTTCTAATAATTTTTACTAAATAAAGAAGCTTCAACTTGACTAAACCCTTCTTCTAGCTGATATCTCCGGTTTGATAAGGTCAAATCACAATGTCTAGCTATATGATTTTTAACAATTACCCAACCGAGTTCAATAGGTTGAAGTTCTGGATGATATGGTGGTGTTCTGAGTATTTCATGACCATGTATTTTGGCCATTTCATCTACTTTATATACGGGTAATGGTGCTATTTTCTTTAACACCATTACCAATTCTGCTTTCAGTTGACCCCTCCTTTTTTTGATATCGCATTAATAATAATCAATCGTTCCCCTTTTCCGGTTGGTTTTTGCACCCATGCCCCATCTTCTCCTGAATACCAAATAAAATCATTACTATGATTTTTATTAACATAAGATTCAGGAAGATAAATTTCTGGTTTTTGGCACGAGCCGTCACTTTTTAAATTCCGATTTGTCAAAAAAACGGATTACCGGACTTCAATCACACCCGATGACGCAAACTTGTTTGCTTTTGACGGTTCCGCCGCAGGATTGGTAACAACTTCGATACTGATCCTCGCAAGGCTCGTAATCAACAACTCCACAAGAGTGAGACAATTTGTCACAATCTTGTCGTCCTTCGCATTGTTGTTCTATCTTACGCTGACAACTATCGAGACGAGCATCTACGTTCTGTTGGCATGATGATCGGTCCCGTTGACAGTTTCTGACACACTTCTGTCCCTCGGAACTAGAAGGCGGAGTCAATGAATATTCGGTGTTATAGACGGGGCTGCAACCCATGCTCAAATAAGCTAAAATAATCAGTATTGAAAGTTTTAGGTAAATCATAATGATTAGGCTCCCTTTTCAAGCTTGAACTCATGAAAAATGAAAAATGACAAGATGACAGGTAGATGTTCAGATATATTTATCTGTGGTATCGTAAACGATACTGGGTCCATAACAACTCACCCACCGCACCTATTGCCACGCCAATACTATAACACACCAAATCGCTCCACAAAAAACCGCGCCCAATCACCAAAGCGATGACACGATATTGACGAAGCTCATCAATCCAAGGCGCGTGATAAAGTTGACTCAGTTCGATAAAAAAAGAGAAAAGTAGCGCGATAGCAACTACCTTCACCGTTGAAATCAATGGAAACATCAAGCCAATCAACAGAAAAGCCATCAATGCCCATAACGTGTCACCGGCATAGGTGGCCAGAAAATGGGGCAATAAGTGAGGATAGGCGCGTGAACTCAGCCCAAGGATTATCACGATAAATATGATAAAAATGTAGATGAGTCGATTTCTGGGTAATTGTGTGGTATTCATATTTTTTTGAACTCGTGCAAGGTACGCCTTGCACTCCAGAACATTTCAGGATATTCTGATAGTTATAAGGAGGGTTAGCGCGAGTGGGACTAAATAATTAATCCCACCACCGTCGCCGTGAAACAGGTTGCTAACACGCCAGCCAAAATAGATTTTATGCCCAAAGAAATAATATCATCTCTTCTCTCCGGCGACATCGCTGTCAAGCCGCCAATCATAATACCAAGGCTGCCGATATTGGCAAACCCACACATCGCATAAATCATAATCAGTTGGCTCCGTTCAGACAACGCATCAGCCGGTAAGTTTAACAAATCTAGGTAAGCCAGAAACTCATTTAAAACAACCTTGGTGCCCATCAATGAACCAGCGGTAAAAATTTCTGAATAAGGAATGCCAATTAAAAACATTAGCGGAGCCATAATCACGCCAAAAATTCCTTGCAACGTGATTGGTTGTTGATGATATTCCGGCAGCAACAACAATATTTGGTTAGCCAAACTCACCAATGCGACCAAAACGATCAGCATGGCAATGATATTGATCAACAGTTTAACGCCATCGGTGGTGCCCTTCACAATCGCATCCATAGCACTATAAGCTATTTTAGGCAATTCTATCAGATCATTTTTCGGATCATGTTGATGTGGAATCATCAACATAGAAATGATTAAAGCCGAGAAGACATTTAAAACGGAAGCCGTTAAAATATGTCCCATCGCGCCGTCCAGTTTAGACGATAAAATGGTCGCATATAATACCATCATTGTTCCGGCGATGGTTGACATGCCAGCCACCATGACGGCAAAAATTTCGCCCCGAGTCATCTGTTTCAGATAAGGCTTAATTAATAACGGAGCCTCTACCATGCCAACAAAAGCATTGGCGGCAGCACTGAGTCCAACGGAGCCGCTGACTCCTAGACTCTTTTGTAACAAATAGGAAAACACTTTCACAATTGCTGGCAACACGCGATAATAATAAAGAAGATAAGACAACGCGCTTATCACCAAAATCAGCGGCAACGCTTTGATGCCAAGGATAAACATCGCAGCCTCATTTTGGATTTCAAACGGTGCGCTGCCGCCGCCCAAATAACCAAAAACAAAACTGGTGCCGGCGGTAGTTGCCGCCTCTAACGCTAATACCATTTGGTTCAGCCACAAAAATATATCGTTAAAAACCGGCAACTTTAAAAAAATCACCGCCAACACAAAATGAATAGCAACCGCGATAACTATGGGTTTCAAACGAACCGCCGTTCTCGCCTCACTTAAGGCATAAGCTATCAACAGAATGACCAACAATCCAATTAAACCTTGTGTCATTAACATATTTATTTTCCAAAAAATTATTGATTCAATGGTACGGTTGTACCGATATTCTTGTCATTTGCACCAACGAGTGTTAACCGCTTTCCGGAACTAAAAAAAAGGATTTTACCAATGTCTGAATCTATCGACAAACTGAGTTGGGCTTTAGTCATTCCCACTTATCAACGTGAACCCGTTTTACTACGTTGCTTACACTTTGCCGCTCAACAAACCTTACCCGCTAAAGAAATTATCGTGATTGATGCCAGCCCTGATTGGGACATAACGCGAAAAAAAGTGATGGACGAATTAGCGTCCAACTCGCCGGCGATTCATTGGCAATACTTACCAGCTAAGCGTGCCTCCTCGGCAGCGCAACGCAATCAAGGTATTGAGCTTGCCACTGCTGATATTGTGTTTTTAATTGACGATGATTCCTTTATGTATTCGGACTGTGCCGAACACATTTTACGCATTTATGCTAAAGATACCGCGCTGCAAGTAGCCGGTATCATGCCAAAGTTAGAGGCGTTGCCGCCGTCTGAGAGTGAATCGGAGCTTGAAAACGCTGATAACGTGAATGACAGCCCGCCGTCTCAGGAACGGAACAACCGCCCGTCCAAACTGTCGGAACAAGTCAAAATCATTCAAGTCAAATGGCGAGCGAAAGCTAAGCGGCTCATTGGTGACGATGATATTTTTATACCATATCATTTTGCCTTTTCAAAATACCGGTTACCGGAGACGCTCAAGGAGATGGCGGTGCATCCGGTGCCGATGATGCACGGGGCACGGATGACTTATCGGCGAAATATTCTGGCACAAGTACGTTTTGAAGAAACGTTAGAGCGTTATGCGGTGAACGAAGACAATGATGTTTGTTACCGCGCATCCCGCCTTGGTATGCTCTTACATGCGGTCAAAGCACGGATTTGTCATCTGGAAGACTCACACGGGCGGTTGACACGCTTCACGACTACCGCGTTATGGGGACTCAATCAAGCCGTCTTGCACCGTTTTCACAGCCCCGATTTGGCGCGATTTCAAAAACAATTCAACAAATTGCTGTTGAAACGATTATTGACACAAACGATTAAAGATGTGTTAGATCGGCGTTGGACATTGCCCTCTCCCCGGGGCGTTTGGTTTGCGTGGCGACATTACCAGGAAATTTTATCAAAAACCCCGGACGAATTACGCCAATGGTATCCACAATTTCAACAAACTTTGATTCGTCAAGATAGACTGGAAAAATAACTTGTCGAGAAATCTTTAACAATTTACCCATTCACACTTGACCGGTTTTTAAAAACCGGTCTGGTGCCTATCATTTTTGAATGTTCTCCAAAAATCCTTGAGTTGTTGGTATCATTATAAATAAATTTTTTGACTTGAGATTGAAAAAACAGCTCATCGTTTCGTCAATTGATAATGACTAATGACCAAAAGGAGGAAACTTATGCCATCGTCCATTTTAGCACGTTCCTCGCCCCCTAAAACCATAATCCCCCCGAAAACGGTTGATCAATTTCCTTATGGTTGGCGTTATAAAACGAAAACGTTGCCCAATGGTGAACAAATAGACTATGAAGAACCCTTAACCGCCGCCGATTTTTTGGACCCACAATTGGGAGACTGTATGATTCAGCGTGACAAACACCTTCGCTCTAACACCAACCTGTTTACGGTTTTTGACAATCGTTATGCGAATGACCCAAGTGTAGGTGTTTTTAGTGATCTGAAAATGGTTTGGGGAATACCCGGCTTGAAAGAACCGGCACCCGATGTTGCGGTGGTGTTCAATCTCCAAAATCAAGATGAAGAGGCTGATCGCCCCACTTTTGATGTCAAGAAAGAAGGCACACGTCCTTGTTTAGTCATTGAAATTATGTCGCCCAATTACCCTGGTGATGACACCCTGAAAGTTGATATTTATCAACAGGCTGGTATACCAGAATACATTATCATCAACCCTCATTCTGATAAGGCGAGACCTTTCTATGAAGTCTGGGGCTATCGGCTGGTATCGGGTCAATATAAACCAATCAAACCGGATAAACAAGGACGCTTGTTAAGCCAAACCACCAACGTTTGGTTTAGTGTGCATGACAAAGGACGACGTTTAAGACTAAGAGATGCTGGCACCGGTAAATGGTTATTAAATGCTCGGGAAACTGAAGCGGCCCTTTTTACCGAAACCAAAGCCCGATTGGAAGCCGAAGAACGGGCACTGGTTGAAGCGAGAGCGCGACTTGAAGCGGAAAAAAAGGTACTCGCCTTAGCGTCCGCACGACTTGAGGCGGAACAAAAAGCGCAAGCCGAAGCCAAAGCTCGTTTAGAAGCTGAGACACAAGTATTAGAAAAAGAGGCACAAGTACATGCGTTGAAAAAACGTTTACAAGAACTGGAAAGTCAACCGAATCTGGAAGGAATACCAATAAGGGACTAAAATGCCGTTAGAAATCCGAGATATTTATAGCGTTTCCCAATTGCATTCAATACCAGAATTGGGGGCAACCATAAAAGATTGCCCCTACACCAAATCGGGAAATGCTATAACTCAAATATTTAGAGAGTTATGTATAACGATGAACATATAGCCTACTGATTGACTCGCAATGCCGCTACCACCGCGTCGCCCATTTCGCCGGTTGTCACAGCCGGTTGTCCAGGCTCCTGAATGTCTTGAGTCCGCAAGCCATCGTGTAAGACTTGACTGACCGCATTTTCAACCGTATTCGCCAGTTGAGGTTGGTTTAAGCTGTAGCGTAACATCATAGCGATGGATAACAGAGTGGCCAGTGGATTGGCGAGATTTTGTCCAGCAATATCGGGTGCTGAGCCGTGAATTGGTTCATACATGCCTTTGTTGTTGGCATCTAACGAGGCGGAGGGTAGCATACCAATAGAGCCAGTCAGTTGAGAGGCTAAGTCGGATAAAATGTCGCCAAACATGTTGGTTGTGACGAGGACATCAAATTGTTTTGGTGCGCGTACCAGTTGCATCGCCGCATTGTCCACGTACATGTGCGAGAGTTGGACGTTAGGGTAGTTTTGGCCGACTTGGGTGACAATTTGTCGCCATAATTCGGTGGCTTCGAGTACGTTGGCTTTGTCAACGGAGCAGAGGCGTTGTTGGCGTTTTTCGGCACTTTGAAAGGCGACATGGGCGATGCGTTCAATTTCACTTTCACTATAAACAAGGGTATTAAAGCCTTGTCGTTCACCATTATCGAGGTTGCGAATGCCTCGCGGTTGTCCAAAATAAATGCCGCCGGTGAGTTCGCGCACAATCAAAATGTCTAGCCCTTCTACCACTTCCGGTTTCAGCGTTGAGGCGTTAGCCAATTGCGGGAAGAGGAGGGCTGGCCGAAGGTTGGCAAAGAGTTTGAGTTCGGAGCGTAAACCTAACAAGCCTTTTTCGGGACGACGGGCAATTTCTAGCGGCTCCCATTTGGGTCCGCCGACCGCACCTAATAAGACGGCATCGGCTTTTTTAGCCAATTCCAACGTATCGGCGGGCAACGGATAGCCGGTGGCATCAATCGCGGCTCCGCCGACTAAGCCTTGTTCTAATTGTACCTTTAAGCCAAACTCTGATTGTAGAGTTTCTAAGACTTTGATGGCTTCGGCTACAATTTCAGGGCCGATACCATCGCCGGGTAAGATTGCTATGGTTTGAGTCATATCAGTTGTCACTGGTTAATAATTAATAATGATATGGAGAGTGGAATGGGATTGATTCAAATCAATAAATGACATAAGGGCAACCATCAGGGATTGCCCCTATGACCCAGAACATAAATTAAATGGCAAATAGCCAAGGTGCTTCCTGTTTTCGCCGATTTTCGTAGGCAGTAATGTCGTCGGCATATTGCAACGTTAAGCCGATTTCGTCTAAGCCGTTCAGTAAACAGTGTTTACTAAAGGCTTCTACTTCAAAACGGACTGATTCTGAATTTGGCATCGTCACCGTTTGTGTTTCCAAGCCGATGGTGAGGCGATAACCAGGGGTTGCCTCTATGGCTTGGAACAGAGAATCAATTTGTTGCTCCTCTAGAACAATTGGTAAGATGCCGTTTTTTAAGCAGTTGTTATAAAAAATCTCGGCAAAGCTGGGGGCAATAATGGCTCTAAAACCATAGTCAAGTAAGGACCAAGGAGCATGTTCACGGCTTGAGCCACAGCCAAAGTTGCTTCGTGCCAACAGAATCTGGGAACCCTGATAGCGGGCTTGATTGAGGAAAAAGTCTGGGTTTAACGGACGATTAGAGCAATCTTGCCCCGGTTCGCCATGATCTAAGTAACGCCATTCATCAAATAAATTAGGCCCAAAGCCGGTGCGATAAATGGATTTTAAAAATTGCTTGGGAATGATGGCATCGGTATCGACATTGACACGATCCAATGGAGCCACTAAACCCGTTAAAGTTGTGAATGCTTCCATAGTGAGTTATTAGTCAGTGTGTGTGTATTTGTTAAAGGCGCAACCATAACGGATTGCTAGGATGTTACCGGTTTTGGTTTTTTTGCCTGGTAGCCTTGTAGGGTGCGATTCACTGCCATATCGTGTCGGGTAACCACAACGGATTACCCCTACATCATCAATGACCGTAGGGGCAATCCTTTATGGTTGCCCCCAATACTTGCCCTCCATCTGGGCTATTTTTCAGTCAGCTTGACTCGCGCAAAGCGGCGTTTTCCAACTTGATAAATATGGTTTGAACCGGTTTCAATCGTCAGGGCACGATCAGTGACTCGTTCGCCGTCGATTTTGACAGCACCTTGTTTAATCATTCGCAGTGCGTCGGAGGTACTGGGTGATAAGCCGGCTTCTTTGAGCAAATTCGCTATCGGTAGGGCAGATTCTATGGTTAAAGTGACTTCTGCTATGTCATCGGGCATTTGATGTTGTTTAAAGCGAGCGACAAATTGTTCATAAGCTTGTACGGCTGCTTCTCGACTATGAAATCGTTCAACCATTTCTTGTGCAAATTCTACCTTAATATCACGCGGATTGGCACCCTCTTCAACCGATTTTTTCCACGCCATCATTTGGGCTGGCGTTTTGAAGCTCAATAACTCAATATAGCGCCACATTAAGTCATCAGAAATGGACATCAGTTTGCCGAACATTTCCGATGGGGCTTCATCAATGCCAATATAATTTCCCAATGATTTGGACATTTTTTGTACACCGTCTAAGCCTTCCAAGATTGGCATTGTTAGCACAATTTGTGGCGTTTGTCCATAGTGTTTTTGTAATTCTCGTCCAACTAACAAGTTAAATTTTTGGTCGGTGCCGCCCAATTCAACATCCGCCTGCAATTGAACTGAATCGTAACCTTGTATTAATGGATACAGAAATTCATGGATGGCGATAGCTTGTCCATTGGTATAGCGTTTATGAAAATCGTCGCGCTCCAACATTCGCGCTACCGTGTGTTGCGCTGCAAGTTTAATTAAGCCGGTCGCATCCATTTTGCTCATCCACTCCGAGTTGAAACGAATTTGGGTGGACTCTGGATCGAGTATTTTATAAATTTGCTCCTGATAGGTGCGAGCATTTTCTGATACTTGTTCATGCGTTAATGGCTGACGGGTGACATTTTTACCGGTCGGATCGCCTATCATACCGGTAAAATCACCAATTAGAAAAAAAATCGTGTGTCCCAAGTTTTGAAATTGACGAAGTTTGTTGAGTAGTACAGTATGACCTAAATGTAAATCAGGAGCCGTTGGGTCAAAACCGGCCTTGATGCGTAGCGGTTTGCCGCTTTGTAATCGGCTGCGTAATTCCTCTTCAACCAATATTTCATGGGCACCGTGTTTGATTTGAGTGAATGCGGCGGTTGTCATGTCCAAATTCTCCATAAAGTTATATAGTTTTTCTGATAAATATTTTGGCAACGATTATAAATACAATTTCAAAAATAGGAAAACAATGACGCTATTTTTTGAAAATCTTGCTTTGGTTCCAAAAAGTCTTTCCTTGAAAATTTGAAATTTGAAATGAAGAGTTTGGAAAAAGCTTGAGAATTAGAGAGTTTTTCAGAAAAAGGAGTTCCAAAATAGTGTTGATTATATCAATTCCTTTGCCAATTCCAAAAATTTCTGGTAAGTTATTGATTTAAAAAGTTCATGTTAAAGCGATGGGCGGGAGAAATCTGTTATTGTCCGTTTTTTGAGAGGTTCTTGCAAAACCCCAGGTTTCACCTGGGGCTATTCACATTCAACCCCTACGGGGTTGATATTGTTAAAAAAATAACCCACTCGCCTCTTGCTTTCACCCAGGTGAAACCTGGGACAACCCCG
>Ga0233403_10000811_pt1 | contig 14976 bp, 8 predicted proteins | sample Na_oxic_1_MG_FD_179866 | JGI IMG/M metagenome (GOLD analysis project Ga0233403, IMG submission 179866) | Seawater microbial communities from Saanich Inlet, British Columbia, Canada - Na_oxic_1_MG | ecosystem: Environmental > Aquatic > Marine > Inlet | place: Canada: British Columbia | collected...
TGCCAGTAACGAATGGCCACCCAGTTCAAAGAAATTATCATGCCGATTAATCGCGTCGCGTTTGAGTACCGCCGCCCATAACAGAGCCAATAAGTCTTCGGTTGGGGTAGCCGGCTTGGTACCGGTAACCGTTTCAACCTCCGGTTCAGGCAACGCTCGCCGGTCAATCTTACCGTTCGGAGTCAACGGCAGTTGCTCCAACACCATAAATTGACTGGGAATCATATAGTCCGGTAACCGTGCTTTGAGCCACTCTTTAACGGTCGAAACGTCGTAGTCGGCGGCTGAATCGGTGGTGAAATAAGCCACTAACCGCTTATTGTCATCGGCTTCATATAGTATCACTACCGCTTCCTTGACGGCTTGATGTTGACTGAGTACCGCTTCAATTTCCAAGAGTTCGATGCGGAAGCCCCGCAGCTTGACTTGAGAATCAATGCGTCCGAGATATTCGAGATTGCCATCGGGTAGCCAACGAGCCAAGTCGCCAGTTTGGTAAAGGCGCTCAGTTTTGCCAAACAGTTCCACTTCGATAAACTTTTCAGCAGTCAGTTCCGGGCGGTTGAGATAGCCGCGTGCCAGGCCGGTGCCGGCAATGCAGAGTTCGCCGGGAATGCCGGGCGGCTGGAGTTGGTGTTGGGTATCTAGGATGTATATGCGGGTGTTGGCGATGGGTTGGCCGATTGGCGGCAAAGATGTCCAAGTCTCTTGGTCAGCGGCACCGGTGAATGCCGTCACCACATGAGTTTCACTGGGACCATAGTGGTTATGTAAACGACAATGTGGTAATCTATTGAGCAACGTCTCTATTTCTGGTGTGATACGCAACTGTTCACCGGCCGTAATAATATTTTGTAATCGAAGTGCCTTTGAGTTAGAAATCGCCATCTGTTCAGCTAAGTGTTGCAACATCACATAAGGCACAAACAAGCGTTCAATTTGCTGTTGAGACAGGTATTTATGCAATGCGGTCGCATCCCGACGTGTATCTTCATTGACTAAGACCAATTGACCACCACTTAAAAAAGTACTAAAGATTTCCTGAAAGGAGACATCAAAACTTAAGGTGGTAAACTGCAAGGTTTTTTCGGTTTTACCCAAGCCTGGTTGTTGAGATTGCCAATATAGTAGATTGACTAAAGCCGATTGTGGCAGTGATACCCCCTTAGGCATCCCAGTCGACCCCGACGTATAAATCACATAAGCCAAATCTTCCGCCCGGCGATTCACCACCATATTATCAGTCGGCTGCGAGACAAACGTAGCCTCATCCAAACACACCACGACACATTCATGTTCCAATTCCGCTAATGGCAACTGTCCTTTCAACTGACTTTGAGTCAGTAACAACGGTGCGGCACTGTCCTCCAACATATACTGAATACGAGCCGCTGGATAACTTGGATCAATCGGCACATAAGCACCGCCAGCTTTGAGAATCCCCAATAAACCAATGACCATTTCTAAAGAACGTGAAACCGCAATCGCTATCAACGGATTGTTAGAACTTTCCTCTCGACCCATCAGTGCCCGTAAATGATGCGCCAATTGATTCGCGTTTTCATTGAGTTGCTGATAAGTCAGTTGTTGTTCCTCAAAAACCACCGCAATATTCTCTGGCGTTTTTTCCACCAGCTGCTCAAATAAATCCACAATGGTTTTATCAACCGGATACTCCGTTGCCGTGTCATTCCAAGCCAGCAATTGCTTGGTTTCAGATTCGGTCATGACGGGCAAGGTATGGATGGGTGACACACTGTCTTCCAGTACGGCTTCCAAAATAGTGACAAAACGTGCTTGTAAGGCTTTGATATCCGCTGTATTGAAATAAGCTTGGTTATAGATAAAGTCACACCGCACATCATGATGGTAATCCTGAACGGAAATTGTCAAAGGGGTTTGTTCATCTTGATGCAGCAATCGGACACTTTGTCCATCAGTGCCTAAAAAGCACATCGTGTGATTATGACTCTCATAGGACAGTACGATATCAAACAACTGCGAACGTTCCAGTCCTAACCCCACCGCCTGATTGATTTCACTCACCAAAAATCGCTGATGGCGGTAATTCGCTTTAAGGGTTTTGTTAATTTTAAGCAATAATTCGGCAAAACTTAATTCGTTGCCAAACTGAAATTGCGTTGGACTCACACTGGTAAACAAGCCGGCGGTTTTTTTGAATTGAGCGTTAGCACGGTTGAGTACCGGCAAACCAATGGCAAAGTCCTCGCGCCCAGCGGTGCGGGTGAAATAGACATATAAGGCACCCAATAGAAGATGGAATAGGGTCGCGTTATGCTGTTTTGCCAATTCATTCAAACGGTTATAAAAAGTTCTTGGCAAATAAAGCACTTCAACACCGCTGCCAATTAACTTATCCGTGTAATTAGAACGGTAACGTGGACTGAACAACGGTTCGGGCGGAACCGGGTATTTAGAAAGCCAATATTGGCGTTGTTTGTCAAAAACTTCCGATTCGACATAAGCACGGTCATTTTTGATAAAATTGAGATAGGAGGGGCTATCCAGATTGGGCACTTGCCCATGGGCTAGTTGTGTATAAATTTCCGCCAACGAACGGTTGAGCAACGCAACGCCATAACCATCTATGATGAGGTGGTGATAATATATCAGACAATAATAATAATCCTCACTGATTTTCAGTAATTCATAACGAAACAGCGGCAGCTCGGTGAGTTGAAACGGTTCGATAAAACGTTGCTGCATCCATGCCATTGCCGATTCATGCGGCTGTGCGTCGGCCGAAAAATCCCGTACCGGTACCGTCACCGCTAATTTTTCGGCATAAGTCTGCATCGGTACACCATCTTCATCGGTGTTCTCAGTCAGGATAGTACGCAGCGTGTCGTGTTTTTGCACCAGCAAATTAACGGCTTGTTCAAATAATACCGGGTTTATGGCTCCGGGAATTTTGACATAGCCGCCTATATTGTATAATGGAATCTCCTGATGCAAAATCTGGTCAAACCAGATTTCCCGTTGGGGGGAAGTCAGGGGATAAAGTTTTGAGTCTTTTTGTTCATTCATCATGTTGAGTATTTTTGAGATTGGTTAAAAAAGTTGATCGAAAATCAGTTTTTATCTAAAAATTAGATGAGCTTCAATAAGTGAACTGATTTTTTAACACGCCACATTTGCCAACATCGCAACCACCAAATGCGATCCAATGGTTCGCATTTGGTTAACCGGTTATCCAACGAGAAGGTTTAATTATATTGAGTTCTGATGCCGGAGTGATTGATAATGAGCATCGCCGTTTTTTTGGAGTCAATGAATCTGGCCAAATAGAATTCAAAATTTACCATTTTGAATGATTAATCAAGAAATGTCAATTAATGTGAACTTAAAAATCTAATGAGTTATCAAAATGGGTCAAAAACCCGTTATTTGAAAATTTGTTTTGACGACCGGATTGATATGATGTACCTAAAAAGGGCACACCATTTATTTTTAGTTGATGAATCAATGATTTAATGCTATTTATCGAACGCCTGATGAGGACTAAAAATAAAACGAAATAATGTCAAATTATTCAATAAATTCAATCTGTTAAGTTAAATCACCGACATTTGAATGGCCCTTTTTAGGTCAACTTTTTCGGGGTTGACCGAGAAAACTCCAAATATTTTTAAACTCTCGTTTGGGGTTGAATTTGTTAAATAACTCATTGATTTACAAGATATTATTGGTTAAATGTTGGCGAAAAGTCATTTCGTTGATAACCCCGGTTTTCGTCGTAAGTCATTGATTTTATGTCATCGGATTGGCGAAGTTCGATCCAATCGGCTAACCCATCAAGTTGAGTTCTGATGCCGGAGTGATTGATAATGAGCATCGCCGTTTTTTTGGAGTCAATGAATCTGGCCAAATAGAATTCAAAATTTAAATATAATAATGATTAATCAAGAAATGTCAATAATGTGAACTTAAAAATCTAATGAGTTATCAAAATGGGTCAAAAACCCGTTATTTGAAAATTTGTTTTGACGACCGGATTGATATGATGTACCTAAAATATAAATAATATAAGTATACTCTTATACCTAAAAAGGGCACACCATTTATTTTTAGTTGATTAATCAATGACTTAATGCGGTTTCTCGATAACCTGATGAGGACTAAAAATCAAACGGAATCATTAGGGCGTGTTGTCACATTATGTAGGGGCAATCCTTTATGGTTGCCCTAATTATTTCAGGCACGTTCCTAAGCACTCAACCTCTATTTTGTCAACTTCTTTAATTGATGACACGCCCTAGTATATTGTCAACTTTCTTTTGACCGGTAGGATGATGGGTCAATGCCATTAAGTTAAGGATTTTTCTTCAGGTAACCACAACGGATTACCCTTACGAATCAATGACCGTAGGGGCAATCCTCAATGCCATATCGTGCCCTCCGAAAAATCCTTAACTTAATGGCAGTGGGGGTATAGTAGGGGAGTGCGTCAACGCCAAAGGAGTTTTCCCCCAGGTTTTGAAAAGAATTATCTGAAAACCTATAGTCCCTAATGGCATTGAGTTTTTAAGTATCCGTTCTTTATGGCATTCAGTTTGTTCATAAATTATTATAAATCAAAGATTTAATGATTATCAAACGACCTGAAAATATATAGTTGTTTTTTACCATATTGAGTGGGCATACATTCGGGGGGTATTTATTCTGGGTGTATTTAGTCATTTCCTTTCTCTCCAGGGTTACGGGTGTGTTTGGAAATCATTCTGCCGATGACCAAACAACTGATGTAGCCATCCTTTTCGTGGTTTCGTAGCTGCCGGCAACAGACGGACTAAAATCAAAGAAATATTATCTTTGCCCCCTTTAGCATTTGCCGCTTCAACCAATAATTGTGCCGCCTGTTCAAGTGTGTCAGCCTTCTGAACAATGGCATGCATATCACTATCATCAAGCATATCACTTAAACCATCAGAACATAACAAATAAATATCTTGTGCTAAAATTCTCAGTTCTTGAATTTCAACATCAACCAGTTCACCCACTCCAAGTGCTCTTGTGACTAGATTTTTATTCGGAGAATGACGAGCTTGCTCCGGTGTATAAATGCCACAATCAATTAATTCTTGTCGTACCGAATGATCCTTAGTGATTTGACTAAATTCATTACCGCGCAGCCGATATAAACGCGAATCGCCTACATGAGCGACACTCATCATAAGATTATGAAATAATACAGCTACCACCGTTGTGCCCATTCCTTGGTAGCGAACTTGTTGTTCAGCCTTTTCGTAAATAGCTTCATTGGCTTTCAGTATCGCCTTTTCAAGTCGCACGGTGGCAGCATGATAACGGTGACTAGTACGATGCTTAACATTAGGCAACGTTTTAAAAGGCGTGTGCAACTCTTTCATAATGATATTAACCGCCATTTCGCTCGCCACTTCACCAGCCTGATACCCCCCCATTCCGTCAGCAAGTACCACTAATCCCAAAGATTTATTACCACCAATGCAATCTTCATTATGCTTACGAATTCGCCCCATGTCGGTGCAGCAAACCATTTCTATGCCCATGCTAGATTTCTCCAAGCTTGTCACAATCACGTAGCGCACTGGCTAATTCAGCACCGCTTTGGTAACGAACGGAAACGTCTTTTTGCAAAGCCATCTCCATTACGCGCTTCAAATCCAGCGGCACTTCTGCTCGTACCAAAAGAATATCTGGGGGCGTTTCATTGGCAATCTTAAACATCAATGTCGTCAGCGAATCCGTATGAAATGGCAATATCCCCGTCAACATTTGATATAACATCACGCCCAAAGAATATAAATCAGTGCGTCCATCCGCTGGCTTACCGGCGAGCTGTTCGGGTGACATATATGATGGCGTTCCCATAAGAGTGCCAGTTTTCGTTTTATTTAAATCGGTGATGCGGGCAATACCAAAGTCAGTGATTTTAATTTGACCGGTTGCTGGATTGTACATAATATTTGCCGGTTTAATGTCACGATGTACAACACCTTGTCGGTGAGCATAATCTAAAGCTTCTGCTACCAAAATCACTATTTCAACAACAGTAGGAATGGGCAATAAATTATCCCGTTGAGTATAAGGAACTAAATTACCGCCCTTAAAAAACTCCATAGAAATATAGGCTAAATCTTGCTCCTCTCCCGCCTCATAAATAGTGACAATATGCGGATGCGTTAAACGTCCAGCCGCCTCTGCTTCCCTAAAAAACCGTATGGTGGCTTTTTGTAAACCTTCCGCCTCAAACTCCTGTGCCAGCGGCAGCGTTTTAATCGCCACCAAACGATTCAATTTGGCATCTTTGCCCAAATACACCACGCCCATAGCCCCCTTACCTAAGGGTTTTTCTATCTGATAACGCCCTAAAACTGGTTTTTCACCGCCTTCTAAAAATAGCCAATCATTGATGTTTCCTGATAACTTAGGCTTTCTAAAACTCCTAAGCCGTTCCAAACGGAAAGAAATATCACGAAAGTCTGGAACGTTGCTTATTATATAGCGATACACCGCACTGGCACGTCGAAATTGGCGTTTACGCTCATAATCAAGTGCCAAATTATAAAACAAACCCATAATCGCATCATCGGGCGGACATAGACGAAACTTTTCAAAAGCCAAATCTAAATGCCCTTGCCCTTGAAAAGCTAACCCCAATAAGCGATTACTTTCCACCGCATCGGGATGCAAACGAAAAGCATCTTGATAAGCAACGATACCACGTTTAATCTGCAAAGCAAGATGTCCAGAGGGACTGAGCAAAATGATTGGCATCAACTGTACCAAAAAGCCTTGATTAAGTAAGCTAAAATAAAATAAAACCAAAAGCATTACCCATCCACTACTCACGGCGATGGCGAGATACCATTTCAATGGCGGCAATAAAAAACCAATATAAGCCACGGTGAGAATAAATAAACCTAATTGTAGCCAGACAGCTTCACTGGGCACTCTAATAAAATCCTCATTTAACAAACTCGCTACCGTATGGGCTAAAACCAACACCGACGGCATCAATCCCAGCGGCGTAGAATGGAAGTCACTTAAATGACGAGCAGTCATACCTAACAGGACTACTTTATTTTGATATTTTTCGGTCGGAATACGCCCCCATAAGACATCAACAAATGAATCAACTCTCAATGACGACGCTTCACTGTTTTGATAAAAAAAGGGCCGCATGTACAATGCGGTATCTGTATTCACCCGCCATTGCCCCATCCGTACACCTTTACCCAATTGAACTTCAAGACGACTCAAGTCACCGCCCAGACTTTTGGCTGCTAACAACAGAGAGAGTGAAGGAAAATAGGTATTTTTATATTTAATAACTAATGGCACTTTGCGCGAATCGAAATGGCCAAAGTCGGGATTAAAATAACCGATTCCAGACGCACTGTTGGCAAAAATCAAAGGGGGTGGTATCGCATTCACTCCCGACGGCGGTTGTGGTATTTTACGAGGACTGTCAAACGGTGCCCTAATCACTCGAAGGCGATGCTTTTGTATATAGTTGGGCAAAGAGGGTGCAGCCATATCATTGGCTTTGCCCAACCAAAATGGCATTCCTAGTACCACATTCTGGGCGCGTTTAAAACTATTAGCCAATTGTTGATCACTATCAAGATCAATCCGAGCCGCCTGTAATTTATCTTCCAGTGTCGTCAAAGTATTAGGTAATTGATTCAAAAGTACCGAATTTTTATAAAATTCATCAAATTGCTTAATATGTTTTCTATCCTTTGAATTTCTTCCTCTTATTTTTTTGAGTTCATTCATCAAACTCTCCAATTGCTCTAATTGCTCAAACACGACACTCAAAGAGTCAGAATCAGCATAAAATGCCGCTAATTCGTCAATATAAACTTGCCCTGGATCAATTTTCGGCTTAGCGAAGACAAGGGTAGAACCAATGACTTCACTCTGATTACCAATTAAATCCACAACTTGCGCTAAAACAGAGCGCGACCATGGCCACTCGCCGATTTGCGCTAAACTCCGTTCATCAATAGCAATAACAGCCACTTTGTCACCGGGGCTGCGGCTTTGATGTAGAATACTCCAATCGTAGGCCATTTGCTCTAAAGGTTGTAACAGGTTGAATTGCGCCATTAGTAATAAAATAATACCGACGCTTAAACCAATAAACCAATCACTACTCCAAATTTTTTCTGAAATGCTAAACATGATGCAGTAATTCAAAACTAAAAAAACGCTCAAAATATTGGAACAATTGTTGGCTTCTAACAGTTGTCCGAAAGCAATTCCCCGACTTTTATGAAAGGAGATTAAACTCAATGTTCTTTATTAACTCATTGATTAAAAAAAATGTTTATACACCTTCAAGAAGTAAAAACCATCAACTCATATAATAAAAACTCACAGAGGCTCTTGCAAAACCCCAGGTTTCACCTGGGGCTATTCACGTTCAACCCCTACGGGGTTGATATTGTTAAAAGAATAACCCCAGGAGCCGGTTACTTTCACCCAGGTGAAACCTGGGACAACCCCGATAGGGGTTGAATTTGAATAGCCCCAGGTGAAACCTGGGGAAACTTTCAAAAAGAGTTTTGCAAGAGGCTCCACACTTTGAGCTTTATCGCCCAAACGCAATAATGACAAGGATTGCTTATGAACAAGGATAAAGCCTAATTTTCGTTCGGCTGGTGTTGTTTCGTTCACGCCATTCCTTCCTCATTTTAATCTCTCCTATCCGCTGCAATTATGCAATCCTTGTAGTTTATGGTGTTAAAAAACTTAAATATCGAGTTAAAGGAACTTATTTTTGGACAGTCCCTTGGGGGAAATTTTTCTTTCGGCTTGACTGGGGTAGGCCTTTTAATTTAGGCAACTCGCAAAAAATAATCTACCAGGGCAACCATAAAGGATTGGGGGCAACCATAAAAAATTGGGGGCAACCATAAAGGATTGCCCCTACGGTCATTGATTCGTAGGGGTAATCCCTTGTGGTTACCCCAATCCCTTGTGGTTACCCCAATCCGTTGCTCCAGCCCCGGATGGGTATTTTATTTTTTGCGAGTTACCTTAGGACCAGTCTAATGATCAGGGCAATCGCTCTATAAAAATTAAACGCTTTAAATTCAATGAGTTAATAATGTACACGCCAACCTGGGTTTATTTGCAATTATTTTAAAATATAAAACGATTGCTTTGGTCTAACGATGATTAAAATAGAATTTGGCTTTGTCAATCAAAGTATTTGTGTCCCAATTTAATGGGCATGGATTGACCTTAGGGTGAGCGCATAGAAACAGGCTACTGCATAAAATATGCCAAAATTATAACTTCCTAACCAGTGAATTAATGAAGGGCACCATAGCGTTCGATACTAACGGCAGACACTTAGGTAAAGACCCTACGAAATTCCACGTATTCAGGGATTGTAGGGACGAACTGGCGTGATCGCCTTAATGGCAGCGACTATAGCGTTTCCCGTTTGGATGAACGACAACTATCGTATGTCCAGATAATTAATTGTCTAAACATCTATGGCTTTAATGACTAAAAATTATCACTTATAAAACGATTACCACCTATCAGTTTATCAAAACGATGATAAATGGCGTGTGCGGTTCGTTCCAAGCGACTCTTGCGCGAGCGTGGTAACCGCGTCAGGCTGTTATCCTTAATATTCAATGAGTTATAAAAAAACGGATAGGTGGTAAGTTCTAAAATTGAAATTGCTGGAAAAATAATGAGGAAACAAGGGAAAGCACCGAAAAATGCTAATCCAATGACATGAAGAAATGTAGGAGGGCATAAGGGAAACGAACCGTGGTTCAGAGATGCTTTATTGGCGGCAGAGTTAGGCGGTAAAACACTTAGCTCAGGTATGCTATTCCAGAAAAAGGAATAGGGCAAACCAATCAGTTTTTGAAAATTGGTTTTATAAATCACCAAAATATAGTTAGCCAGAACAGTTTTGTCTGGCAAAATTTTTTTGAAAAATAGAATTTTCAAGCCTTTATCTGAAATACTGTAGGGGACTTCTCAAAAAATAATATGCCCATTCACAGCTGACCGGTTTTTAAAACCGGTCAGGTATCTATCATAAGATTTGGGTATGTTATTTATTTGCTAGTACTCTGTCAATCGTTAAGCGTCAGGTTAATAAGTTGCTATAGCATTTCCCGATTGGGTTAAATACGAAATGGACGGTGGACAAGCGGGCGATAAGGTTAGATTCATTAACGAAAATCTCAGCGCACGCTTACCCACCCTACGATACCGGCATTATTTATTGGTATTTTATTCAAGCTGGAAATGCTGTAACTATATGAATATTATAAATTTAATAATTTTTTCACCTGACACTTTATGCTTGACAATGTACTCGTGTTCCACCACATTTATTTTGATAGTTGGTTATAAATCAATGAATTATAAAAATAAAACCCGTTTTTTTTGGAAGGCACCCGGTTGTATGTGCTAAAAAATACCTCCAAAAAATGTTCCCCATACCTATCAAATTCTCTGTGGTGGAACGCTAGTGAAACTTCTTGATTTCCTCAATAATCTGGTCAGGAGTGTAGGGTTTTTGTACCAATCCCTTACCCCCAGTCATTTCAGCCCACACGCGATCAGCCTTTTGACCTTTACTGGTAACAAAGATAATTGGAATATCCTTGGAGGCATCATTATGGGTTAATTCGCGGCAAGCCTGATAACCGTCCATGTGTTGCATGACCACATCCATAAAAATCAAATCAGGCTTTTCGCTCGCCGCTTTCTCTATAGCTTCCTGACCCGATGATGCTGTTAGAACTTCATAGCCCGCATCAGAAATAATATTTTGAAGATTGATCAGATCAACCTTTGAATCGTCAACGGCAAGAATTTTGCTGACACTCATAGTTAGAGACTCCCTATTTAAAATGAAACATGACAAAAATGAAAAATGAAAAATGATGGATTAATCGTTTGTAGTAAGTATACTCAACGCGGGGACAAATTTAACTTTTTTAATCAAGCAGGGGCGCATTTCTATGCGCCCACTTATAGTCAACATCCCCAACCCCGATAGGGGTTGAATGTTAAGAGCAACTGGTGAAACCTGGGGTAGGAAAAAAACTTCCCCCTTCGGGGTTGGGGGGGGCCAGGGTGGGGTACCCCAGGTTTCACCACTGGCTCTTAACATTCAACCCCTATCGGGGTTGGGGAGATGCCGTTTATTCAATCGGGAAACGCTATGCCTAAAAGTTTAAATTGTGCCCGCGTGCAGTATAGTTTCGCCAATAATTTGGTTTTTAAAAAAGAGCAGGCCGATTAGGATTGCCCCTACCGATAAAACGACAATTCAACATTCGATACTGAGTTGTTTTAGTGACCGCCGCTAACGCAGCTACTAAGTACCTGTTCATATATTTTTCAAAAATAAAATTAATAAAAACAATAGATTACGTCGTCAAAATACCACAAAACTTATGGGCGGGTACTTACAAATGACGATACCCAAATATTTATCTGAAATACTATAGATGCTGCTGTTGCTTTGGTCAATATTTATTACCGAAACTCATTTTTATGATTTTGGCAATAACCTTGTCGTCTGAGATTGTTGCAAAACTCTATTTTAAGCTAAAGTTTTTTGAAAAAAAACTTTAATCTCGAATGCAGAAACAGTCAATCAATAATTTACGAATATTTTAGCATGTAAATTATTGATTTATTTTCCGTATTGGAGTTTTGCAAGTCCTAATCAAACAGATTTTTGATGCTCTATGTCACTTTATTTTATACTGTAAATGGCTAGAATTTAAACTTTTTTTTCAATGCTAAAAATCATAAATATTATCGATATCGGATTTGTTAAATTTTTTAAAAGTTTAATTTTTACCCGTGCGAAGTATATAATAGAAATTACGCATTGACCGGTTGAAGCTTTGATGCCGCCCATTCTTTCGTCGATTTTTAACCCGTTAAAAACGGTGATAATCACTTTTTAAGTGATTGATTATTAGCTGATAATGATAAATATTTTTGAAACCTTGTCAATGCGTAAGTCCTATATAATAGAATTGTTGCGAAATAAAATCTGATTCATAAAAAAAGTAGTTCCAGAGAGCTTCTTGATTTACTTATAGAGCTACGGAATAGAGGTGCCGGGTTCGCACCATTTAAGGTTGTGAATACATTTTAATAAAATTATTTCATATATTTTAATAAAGATTAATATTAATCGAACCTAGCGTATTGTCAATAAAAATATCACACAAAAAGGACTCAAAATATGCAAAAACTGGTGACCATACCATTAGATGATGATGTTGAAGAAAACATGGAAGCGCAAGAGCATTTAACGGAGTATTTGGAAAACGATTGGAAAGTTGTACAAATAATTCCCGTTGGCAGCGGAGTAGGGACGGGCGATGTTGAAAGTAATGGATATGTCGCTGGCTGGATAGCCGTTTTGTTAGAAAAAAGCTAACCGGTTGCGACTTTAAAGTCCCGTTATACCAGCTACTCCCGCTCATATTTAATAGTCGATGTTCGAGTTTTGTTAAGAAAAACTTGAACATCGAAAAGTAGTTTATTATAAATTATTGTCAAAAACTTGACGACAGCCTTCACTAACACAACTCCCCAAAATTAATAGACCACTTCTTAGGCAACTCGCAAAAAATAATCTACCAGGGCAACCATAACGGATTGGGGGCAACCATAAAGGATTGCCCCTACGAATCAATGACCGTAGGGGTAATCCCTTGTCGTTACCCCAATCCCACTATTTTTTTTAGCTAAGGCTGTTTTCAACCAACTTCAGCCTAAAAATATATTTTATTCAAATCTTTACGATATACGGTTGTCAAGTTTTTGGTTAAAAATGTATATTTTTTTTAACAACAAACATTTTAGCGGCAGTAGCCGATATTTTCTATTGACCGTCACTACTTCATTAGGAAATCAATAATAACCCATTGATTTCTGATAATTCATTTTAAGCCCCAATTCGCGTCACATCATTCATCATTAAAATGGCTGACGCTCAGTACAATCATTGATGAGAGAAAATACCCATGAAATATACCATTTTCCTGACAAGCCTAGTTGGATTAGCGGCTATGCCAATTTTAGCTCAACAAACTCCAACCCCAGAACCAGCGGCTGAAAATCAAGTTGATTTCTCCAAAGCCTACATCATTATTCCAGAAGCACCGACGAAAAAATCGACGACCGAAAAAACCGAGACCACACCTAAGCTGCATATTGGTGGCGTGAAAACCCTCGAAATTCTTGGTGACGAAGTCACCCAATTAAATTGGACATTGTCATTAGACTTTAACTCTAATGAGGACAGCTTTCATCTTTCAACGCTGCCAGAATCAAATGATTTTGACCCAGAACTCCTTCAACAGCAATTGCGCGATAGCGTCTGGACGGGTGAATATAAAACCGTCAAAAATCACTACTCAACTGAGTTACGCATTCAAAGCGTACAACAAGGTTTTATTGGCGGCGAAATCATCCACACCACCGCTGAAGAACCAGAACCCTCCAGCTTTCTACACACCAAAGTGGTCGGTGACATAACCACCCAATACCTGATTGAGGAAGACGAAGAAGAACCGATTTGGATAGATGTTGACCAATACGACGAAAGGGTGACACAAATCAACAAAGAAAATGAGGAGAAAGAAGAGGACGATATAGCCCCAACCCCGACTATATTGGACACTCGCCACTTAATACGCCTCAAACGCACCCGACGCATTGGCGATCCCAAACATGCCACCAGCAGTTGGGGCGCTCATAATGAATATCGTCTGACTTTAGAAAATAATAACATCACCGGTGGAGCTGGAATACCGCCTGATAGCTTTGGTGTTAAAGATGAACTCCGTGGCAATGGACAAATTGAACTGACAAGACTACTCTCTCCGCCAGTCGAAAGCACACCCTCAGAACCTGAATAGGATGGTTACAAACTGGGGTTGGTTATTTATTCGCTCTCTATTTAAGATACTTTAAAGGGCAACCACAAGCCGCACTGCCATCTCGTGTCGGGCAACCATAACGGATTGCCCCCAATCCGTTGTGGTTACCCTCCGAAAAATCCGAAAATTAATGCGGTGATTTTGCTGAATGTATTTAAAAGGAGAAGGAGTCAAAAAAAATATGAACCTTGCCAAAAAATGGTTTAAAAAAGCAGCGACTCTCGGACATGTTCATGCACAACAGAGCTTAGAAGCTTTACAACATTGAACTCCGTTTCGGACAAATACTATTTCTTAAAGAAATAGCCAGCGTAGTGGCACTGCCATATCGTGTCGGGCAACCATAACGGATTGGGGGCAATCGGGAAATGCTATAAATCACTTTTCAGCGGACTGCCTGAATAAACGCTCTGGTAAACTTTGCCCTAATGATGACAAATCGAGGATTATATTTTAGAAGGGATTATATTATTATGGATTCAAGTCAAATCTTCAAACCCGTCACGCTCCAATCCTTTCTAAAATATAATCCTTGTAGTTATAGTGACATTCCGATAAAAATCAACAAAAATAGAATTTTTTTCAATTTGTTCAATTGATTTGGCAAAAAATGAAAGTTGCTCAGCATATATGTATAAAATGGTTAGTTTTTAACAAGTTTTTTCAATCATCGGTGTTTTATAATAACATTGCTATATTTTGGTACCCTTGTTAGTGTCAGTAAAACGACTAATCTGGTTAAAAATAACCTATTTTTTGGAAATTTAACAAAATGGCTAAATTATTGCTGCTATTGCTTGCGATGCTGATAACCCCCATCACCAGCATTGCTGAACCAGACGATATTACCGTTGATGTGGTCATTCCTGAAGGTCGGTTTGTTATGTTTTATCTTAAAAAATTTATGCAACAAACTTGCTAAGCAACCTGGCTTTACCATCAGGAAAATGAAAAAAGTAATGAGAGCAACTGCACTCCTACAAAATCCCCAAACTAAAAAGCCCGATAAATATTG
>Ga0233403_10000813_pt1 | contig 14935 bp, 15 predicted proteins | sample Na_oxic_1_MG_FD_179866 | JGI IMG/M metagenome (GOLD analysis project Ga0233403, IMG submission 179866) | Seawater microbial communities from Saanich Inlet, British Columbia, Canada - Na_oxic_1_MG | ecosystem: Environmental > Aquatic > Marine > Inlet | place: Canada: British Columbia | collected...
TCCTCTAATTCGCCATTATTCCATTCGTAAGTCTTTTCAGGATAATCATAGTATTTGTCCCAATATTCCGTTTCCGTTATTTTTGGTCTTTTGGGAAGGTATGTGGGTTTTGGTTGATAAGTTTTGATATTTAAAACGGGTGATGCGTTCATTTTTGTTACCTCCACATTTAAAAATACGATTTCTTTATTTAAGAAATCGTATTTTTAAACGCAATGTTCAAAATTTATCCCTAAAAAACAAGATATCTAAGCCGGCGATTTTTGAGGTGAATTATCAGGTTCTACTAATTCTTGTACCCAATTGGTATTGCGTTCTCGATCTAAAATTTCATTACGCGCTCGCATTAACACAACGGTTACATAATAAAATTTAAAGGCTAATGCCATGAGCAGTAATGGCAGGAGCATGGAAGGATGTACGCTAGGGGCTTCAAATCCTTTAAAAATAGAGGGTTGATGTAGCGTATTCCACCATTGCACGGAATAATGAATAATTGGAATGTTGACCACACCGACTAAGGCTAATACGGCACTGGCTCGCGCTGCGACCCGTTTATCATCAATCGCTGAGTTGAGCGCGATCACGCCTAAATATAAAAACAGTAGGATGAGTTCAGAGGTTAAGCGAGCATCCCATACCCACCAAGTTCCCCACATGGGTTTACCCCATATCGCGCCGGTTACCAATGCTAAAAAGGTAAATGAGGCCCCAATGGGGGCCGAACTTGCCGCAATGACTTCCGCTAATTTCATGCGCCAAATCAGTCCAATACCTCCAGCGACAGCCATTACTATATAGACAAACAGAGACATCCATGCGGCTGGCACATGAACATACATAATCCGCACGCTATCCGCTTGTTGGTAATCGGGAGGTGAGAAGAATAATCCGTAATATAAGCCTACCAACATCAAAGCTAAGCATATCCAGCCAAACCAAGGGATTAATTTTCCCGAAAGGTTGTAAAAATATTTGGGAGATGAATGTTTTTGAAAAAATGCCCACATAGTCAGTTACCAGTTATCAGTTATCAGTTATCAGTTATCAGTTATCAGGTGTCAGGTGTCAGGGGACAGGTGTCAGGGGACAGGTGTCAGTTACTAAGGTGATTTCTTAAAAAAAATATACTGGCATGAAAGGGCGAACACGTAGGTTCGTCCCTACACACCGGATGTGGAGGCGAACCTACATGTTCGTCCGGTATTTTTCTGGTTCCAACGATCCAGCGTTGGAATCCTTATGTGACGCTCTGCGTCACTCCTTAACAATTAACAATTTTCACCAGCCCAGGTTCGCCCTTATCACACCGGATGTACATGTTCGTCCAGTATTTTATTTTTATCAGAAAATCGCCTAATTACCAATTTCCCTTAAATATATTCCCCGTTCCCTGAAACCTGTCCCCTTTATTTAACTCAAACTTATTCGCAATGCTGACGCTGTTGCAAAAGGGGCCAATGTCAAAGACAGTGTGAGTAATGCACCTAAAAAGTATAAATGTCCAAGAACAGGAAATCCTCTTGCCGCTTCATTAACAGCACCGGCTGCAAAAATTAATACCGGAATATATAACGGTAATACTAATAAAGAAAGTAATACCCCCCCCCGCCGCAAGCCCACCGTCAAAGCAACGCCTATCGCACCAACTAAGCTTAAAATTGGTGTACCCAATACTAACGTGGCGATTAAAGTCGGCATCGCTTGTTCTGGTAAAAATAGCAACACGCTCAAAAAGGGGGCTAATACGATGAGTGGTAAGCCGGTGATAAGCCAATGTGCTAACACTTTTGCTAATACCAGTAACGGTAAAGAATGCGCCGATAAAGTAATTTGTTCTAAAGAACCATCTTCAAAATCGGAGCGAAACAGGCTGTCTAGTGATAACATAGCAGCCAATAAAGCCGTTACCCAAATCACGCCAGGGGCAATCCCCTGTAAATCTCTCGATTCTGGCGAAATGCCTAATGGAAATAGGCTGACAACAATAATAAAAAATAATAAGGGATTAGCCAATTCCGCACGATGGCGATAAGCTAATGTTAAATCACGTTTTAATAAAATAGAAAAAGCAGATAATTCAGAAGTCATAAGTTTTTCGTGGTTTTTAAATCTGAAAAATGCGCTATAGTACCGGAAATGAATTGGAGTCCAAAATTTATTTTAGACTTTTGCCTAGATTGGACTCCGTTACCGGGGTTTTTGGAGTTCCCAAACGGTAATCTTTAAGAAATCCTAATTTCTTAATTCGACTTTGTTACATTCTCACGCAAAGCCGCAAAGAACGCAAAGTGGTTCCAATGGTTTAGACTTTGAACAAAGCGGTTTTGCGTGAGAATTATAAATCAATCTGACAAAGTCGAATTAAAAGAAATAGGATTTCTCAATGCCCTCAAAATTTTTTTCTGGGATAATGTATTTTTTGGATATCCCATCATAAAATATCTAATTACCAAATTACCAATTACCAATTACCAATTACCAATTACCAATTACCAAAAAATGATAAAGACAATCACGTTTCTTCTGATATTATTCATTTTACCTTTTCAACTTTATGCCATTGATAGAAATCCCATCGAATTTGCTGATGCGGAGCAAGAAAAACGTTATCAAGCACTCATAGAAGAGTATCGTTGTGTGGTTTGTCAAAATCAATCGGTGGCGGATTCCAACGCAGAATTGGCTCAAGATGTCCGCAATTTAGTCCGCAATAAAATTTTGGCTGGACAAACCGATCAACAAATCACCGAATTTTTGGTGGAACGGTATGGAGATTTTGTGTTGTATAATCCTCCACTTGAACCAAAAACCTATCCATTATGGTGGGGCCCTTTGGTATTAGTCTTATTGGCATTTATCGTGTTAATATACTCTATCCGTCGTCATATAAAAACCACTACTACCCCACCAACTCTCTCTGATGAAGAACGCAATAAAGTCAAGCAAGTACTTGGAGAATAAGGAAAAATTATGCTAGAATTTTGGATAATTGTGGCCGGGCTGATACTACTCGCCCTGGCCTTCGTAATACCCCCCCTTATAAGGACTAATCCCAATACCACTGATATTGATCGCAATCATTTAAATGTAGCGATTTACAAAGAACGTCTTGCTGAATTAGCACAAGAAAATTTAACGCCAGAGCAATTGACATTGGCAAAACAAGAATTAGAAAAAAATCTGGCGCAAGAGTTAGATGATGGCGTTAAACTCTCTAAAAATCAATCGCCTAACTGTTGGCAGGGGGTTTTAGTGGCGATTTGCATACCGGCTTTAGCCCTCGGCGGCTATTTGAAATTGGGATCGTTCCAATTTTCTAGCCCCACTGGCATTCAAGCCAGCCAAGCAGAAGGAGAGGGACATAGTAATGATGGAATGGATGATGCGATTGCTACATTAGAAGCACGTTTAAAAGAGCAACCGGATGATTTAGAGAAATGGCAATTGTTGGCTCGCTCTTATATCGCTATCGGCAAATCAGAAAAAGCGATAGCCATTTATAATAATATATTGGCTCAATTTGGTCAAAATCCCCAAATCCTGGCTGATTTTGCGGAGCTATTGGCGCAATCCAATGACAGCAAAATGACCGGATTGCCGACTATTTTATTGAAAACCGCTTTAAATCTTGATCCAGATAATCAAAAAGCCCTATTTTTATCGGGCCTTGCGGCGATGGAACAAGGTGATAATTCAGTGGCCGTTACTCACTGGGAACGTTTGTTAACTCAAATACCACCAGAAGCGACAAAAGTCAGAGACATGTTAGAACAGCATATTGCAAGGGCCCGTCAATCTGCTGAGGTGACAACGCCAACGGACAAACCAAAATCGCCCACGGAGGAAACCGAAAAGCCGGCTTTAACGACAGCACCAACGGATAAACCAAAATCGGAAACCGTAACAGAAACCAAAGCCACAAACCTTGCTCAAATTGAAGTGCATGTCAGTTTAGCCCCAGCTTTACAAGATAAGGTAAAACCTGATGATACCTTATTTATTTATGCGCGTGCCACCAAAGGCTCTCCGATGCCATTAGCGATTGCAAGAAAATCGGCGAGCGAATTGCCTACCACTGTCACTTTGGATGATAGCATGGCAATGACACCAACAATGAAATTGTCTAGTTTTAAAGAAGTGGCTATTTTGGCTAGAATTTCGCAAAGTGGTTTAGCAATGGAACAATCTGGTGATTTGAAAGGACAAATCAGCCCGGTCAATTTGAAAGCACAAAATAAGGTAGAAGTGACGATTGATCAGATAGTGCCATAGGAGAAAGGGGACAGGGAATGAGGGAGGGGTCAGAAGAAAGGTAATCGGCTAGATTTCTCTCTTCCCCTAACCCCATCCCGCTGGGAGGGGAACCCCACAGTAGGGCTCCCCCTACTGAATTAAATTAATGTTACTCTGACCCCAATTATTAAGTATCTATAACGCCATTTAATATATTTGAACTATTGTATGTCAAAAACTGCTTATCCTTATATACCAAAAAATCATATTCGTAATATTGGGCCTTGCTCGTTACAAGGACTTAATAAAGAACTCTCTATCATTAATAGCTTTTGTTCACTAGCATGGAGCGATGACTGGAAACATATATCAAGCGTATTTTCTTTTTTTCCAACAATCTTACTTTATGGTCCACCTGGGACTGGTAAGACCTCAGCAATAAAGACGATAGCAAATAATTTTCTTTCCACCTATGACGTGACTTCTTTTCGATACTATCGTGAAAACGTTGATCTTATTATCCAAAAGGAGTTAGGAGAAACATCAAAATCTATTAGGGATTTGTTTGCTCAAATAAAAAACGACGCAAGGAATGGATTTAGAGTAATATTGCATTTAGAGGATATTGATTCTTTATTAGCTTCCCGGTATATACAAAGCGAAGCAACCGGTATTCGTCGTGCCGTTAATACGTTTTTTTTGCAGTTAGATGAGTTGATTTTAGTAGAATACGAAATGACTCCTTTGCTATTTGCAACATCCAATATGCATAGCATATTAGACGTTGCTATCTCACGGAGATTTTCACTTAAATTGTCGATTGATCCAGAATTAACAAATGAAGACATCATAGCGATTTTACAACCTATGATAGACATAATTGGGTTAAAAATTCAGGGTTCATCTGTTACTAATATTATTAGAAAAAATCGTTTGAGACCTTACGATATAATTTTGGTAATGCAAAACTTACTACTGAGACAAAAATCTGGTGATTTCATTGATGAATCTGAATTAATCAATAGTCTTCAAACTATGCAGTCGTCAGCTGACACTATGGAATCACAAAAACGCATGTTTGCTTCTTCTTGAATACCGGAAAGTGATAAAATGAATGATAAAGAAAAAAGCACAGGTCGTAAAACAATAGAATCTTATACAAAACACGAGGATACCGTTGAAGGTTTAGTGGAATTGGGACAAAATGCAGGGCTAGATGTTAAAGCAACTGACGGTAACGATTCACATGGGGACATTAGAGTTGCAAAAGATGATGCACAAGAATTCTCCAATTTAGTGTGTGAGACTATAGATAGAAACAGGAACAAGGATAATACTTAATTCACGCAATGCTCAACTTTAATTTGTAACCAATTGATTGCTATGTAGGGTGGATAGAGCGATAGCATATCCACCATATATATGCAGGTAAGATCAGTAAGTTAAAAAAGTTGAGCATCGCGTTATACTAATTTAGTACCTATAAATGTGGAATATTTATGAGCGATGATGACGATTATGAGTATATTGAAGTGAAAGTATACCAAGGGGGTTTTTACGCTGGCAATGCTAGACTCTTAGTCGAACAAGGTGTGATTGGTGTATTGTGCGGCGGCAGAATATCTAAGAATGCAAAAAAAATACTGGATGAAGCCGGTGTTTGGTATAGAGAAAATGTTGAGCCAGAAGAACTTGAATCTGATGAAACGGAACACGAGTAAAGGGAGGATAATATGGAATTTGTTTTTTTTCAAAATTGGTCAGAATCTGAAGTAGTTAAGCTTGGACGTGAATTAACTAGAACCGTTTTATCTACGCCGACTCTAAATGAAATTGAAGGAAAAGTAGAAATATTTCCAGAAGGAAATGAGGAAGCCGGGGAGGAAATAGAACGCTATGAACTCGGTTCAAAACGATACGAAATAGCATTGGACGTTATCGGAACATTGGCAGGTGAATGTAGAAATGTAGTAAAACACCTCAATAAGCAGCAACAAGAAAATTTTCAAAAAAGCGATAATTCACAAGTTCTTTCAAATTTAGTATTTCAAATACTTAATAAAACCAACACTCATTTTAGAATCGAATAAATTTTATAAAATTAATCGAATCAGACTCGATTGATTTTATTCAATCCTTTGGTATGGTTGATTTTTTGCTGGACCCATTATTGCAATAAAAAGACTTGCCGGCCCATGATTTCTCATGATCCAAAAACTTGAACGTCTTAGAGTATATACTGAGCAAGATCATAAACTAAAATTTTTTTATCATTGATCTAAGCCGAGCGACGATCAATGACAAAAGTGTAAATTATGCCCGTGCTGAGTATAGGGACGTAGCAGAAAATAACTTACGCCCTCTCAACATAAGCTAGATCGAAAAGAAATAGTATTTGTAGAAATCTCTATTTCAAATGATGTATTTCACGTATGTTATTTACTGCTGTGTCCCATATAACTACTGGAGTAATAATGAAGACATCAATATTTTATGTTAAAAATCCATCCCTGATGGGTAACAACAAAAGCCGATGGTTGTCAATTTTCTTTGCTAGCCTTTTTTTCACTTCTCTTTCCTTATCGGCGAATGAAACCTTTTCCTCTGTTTCCCTTTCTAACCCACCTCTTCTGCTGGCGGCTGTTTCTTCTGTTAATGGTGTCAAGCCACAAGCACCACCAATACAAGAAACCGTCGAACCACAACAGAGTGATACTCTCATTTCCTTCGATATTCAGAAAATAGATATTCGCTCGGCACTCTACCAACTTATTGAGAAAGCTAATCAAGAACTCAACCTGGTAATGTCAGATAACGTTTCGGGGAATATTTCTTTGCATTTGCACAATGTATCTTGGAATTTGGCATTAGAAGCTATCTTGGGTTCTGTGGGGCTGGATAAGTGGCAATCAGGTAAAGTGCTTTACATTGACAAAAAAGCGATTATTGAACAATGTAACAATAACGTGACTTATGTGGGTGACCCCATTTCTGTTCACGTTAACCAACTTGAACTTCATGCCGTATTAACGATCATTGCAGATTTGAGTGGATTTAATTTAATCGTTCCAAATAGCATCACTGGTGATCTCACATTGCAATTGAACAATATTCCTTGGGATCAAGCCATTGATCTCATCATGAAAGCCAAAGGATTTGGTATGCGGCAATATGCCAATATCCTTACCATTGCTCAACAAGAACATATTCAAAAAGGAGAACGAATTGTTCTGGAAACTTTTGTGAAAGGAATAATGGAACCTCGCTCAAGTAATCTTGCTTCTGATTCATCGACTGCCCAAAAAACGGTAGAAACAACCGGATTCAAATTAGCTCAACCAAATTGCTGGCAACCCGATCTTGAGAAAAATCGTGTCAGTGCTGAATTGGTGTCACTGGAATCGCTTAAAATGAAAGGTTTCTTCAAACGTAATCAGACTGTTTGGGGAATTGTGAACAGTCAGCCAAATGGTACCGTTTATAAAGTGCAACGCGATGATTATGTGGGACAAAACTATGGCAAAGTCGTTAACATCACTGAGGACCAAATCGAATTAAAGGAAATGGTTGATGATGGTAAGGGCTGTTTTCAAGAACGCAAAGCGTTTTTGACATTGGACTCAAAATAAGGGTAATTGGTAATGGGTAATTGGGAATGGGTAATGGGAATCAACATAGCTTAAATTAATTTGGGTGCGGTTCTTTTGAATTAATATAGCAATTCCCGATTAAATAAAGCACAATTAATCTAGTTTAAGTTATTCCTAAATTAAATAAAAAACGCTATAACGCTGTAACGCGTTAAACGCAAAAACGCTATACCTTTGGTAAATATTGGCACGAAGCCAGACAAGGAAAATTCTAATCTATAGTCACAAACCTAACATGAGTTAAGAAATATTTTTTACTCATTCGCACGATTCCCAATTACCCATTCCCAATTACCCATTACCCATTCCCAATTCCCAAGGAATAAAAAATATGTGCGGTATTATTGGTGCAGTTGCACAACGTGATGTTGTGCCCATTTTAATTGAAGGTTTAAAACGTCTTGAATATCGAGGCTATGATTCTGCTGGATTGGCTATTATTGATAACCAATCACTGGATAATCTGCGTGTCATCGGCAAAGTACATGATTTAGTCGCGCAACTTGAAAAAAACCAGTTATCTTCACCCACCGGCATTGCCCACACCCGTTGGGCAACTCATGGCAAACCCAGTTCTGAAAATGCTCACCCACAAATTTCTCATGATACCGTTGCTGTTGTACATAATGGTATCATTGAAAATCATGCTAAATTACGCGAACAGCTAGAACAACAAGGTTATGAATTTACTTCAGAAACCGATACTGAAGTGATCGCCCATCAAATTCATTATTATCTTCAGCAAGGTAATGATCTCTATGCTGCTGTTGCTTCTACATTACAAATCCTCGAAGGTTCTTATGCAATAGCTGTCGTTAGTCCCAAGGCCCCGGGCCGTTTAATCGCAGCCCGACGTGGTAGTCCATTAGTCATTGGGATTGGCATTGGTGAACATTTTATTGCCTCTGATGTGGCTGCTTTAGTCCTGGTTACGCAACGAGTGGTCTTTTTAGAAGATGGCGATATCGTTGACCTCCAACGTGAAAAATTTCATATCACGGATTTGGCTGGAAATCCGATCCAACGCCAGATGCGTTTTAGCCAAATCCGGGCAGATGCAACAGAACGTGGTGAATATCGCCACTACATGCAGAAAGAAATTTTTGAGCAACCCCAAGCTATCATTGATACGCTCGAAGGTCGTGTTCATGATGGACGAATATTAGAAGCAACGTTTGGCCCTTCTGCACCACGTTTATTAGAAAATATTGAAGCTGTACAAATTATTGCGTGTGGCACCAGTTATCATGCTGGGATGGTGGCTCGCTATTGGATTGAATCGTTAGCCAAGTTACCTTGTTCGGTTGAAATTGCCAGTGAATTTCGTTATCGGCAGCCTTTGGCGAATCCCAAAACGCTGATTGTGACTTTATCTCAATCCGGCGAAACGGCGGATACATTAGCAGCTTTGGAAGAAGCGAAACGCTTAGGTTTTGGGCCCAGTCTGGTTATTTGTAATGTACCAGAAAGTTCCTTAGTACGCGCTTCTGATATGGTATTTATGACACACGCGGGCCCTGAAATGGGCGTGGCTTCTACCAAAGCGTTTACGACTCAGTTATTAGCGTTACTCATGCTAACGGTTGTATTAGCACGTCGTCGTGCTATGACACTTGAGGTAGAAAAGCAAATAGTGACGGCAATGTCGGGGCTACCCGCACAAATGAACCGAGTATTAACACTCAATGATTCAATCGAACAGTTAGCAGAAGAATTTGCTGATAAGCGACATGCTTTATTTTTGGGTCGAGGCATTCACTATCCGATAGCGATGGAAGGTGCTTTGAAATTAAAAGAAATTTCTTATATTCATGCCGAAGCGTATCCGGCTGGCGAACTGAAACATGGGCCCCTTGCTTTGGTTGATGCTGAAATGCCGGTGATTGCGGTGGCACCGAATGACGCTTTACAAGAAAAGCTCAAATCTAACTTACAAGAAGTTCATGCCCGAGGCGGACAACTCTTTATTTTTGCCAATCAGCGTGCCATTATGCAACAATCTGATTATGTTAAAGTCATTGAATTGGGAGAAGTGGATGATATCATTTCACCACTGATTTACACGATTCCTTTGCAATTGTTGGCTTATCATGTAGCCTTGATTAAAGGAACTGATGTGGATCAACCCAGAAATTTGGCGAAATCTGTCACAGTTGAATAAAACAGATTTGAAATGGATTAAACCAATTAAAGGCGAGGGCGAACATGCAGGGAAAAAACCTATGTGTTCGCCCTGATATTATTTATTTTCTAATTCCAACGCGCTAGCGTTAAAGCCTTTTCCCTCCCAACAACTTTTCTCAACTTCTCTTCTATCTCAATCATCGACTTGCCATCAAATACACATTGTTTAAAAAATAACAATGAAATAAAATAAACAATTTTAAGGTTTCTTCGTTTCGGGAAAGATATAATGAATGAACTGAGCCAAAGCTAAAGCTTTGGACTCCATGCATGGGTTTTGGAGTCCAAAGCTTTAGCTTTGGGCAAACCAGGTTTTTGGAGTCCAAAGCTTTAGCTTTGGGAAAATCACAGATGTCACATTTTTTAAGATTAACGACGTTAGCCTTAATTTGGCGCAAATTAGATCAAGGTTGGCAATTTCTACGGGAACACCGCCAACGAAATAAACAATATCAACAACTTGCATTCCATTGGCCCTCGCGTTTGGAAGATTTCTGGCTAAGGTTGCTGCCACCTCGTTGTTACCGTCATTTTATCATCAATATGATCGTGGGTTTAAGTGTTGTATTGCTGATATTTATTTTTCAGAATAAACCTTTTCTTGCAGGAATCGAAGATGAAGGCCTAGATGAATTAATGTTTCTTCATCAGAAAAGGATTCCATCATTGGAAAATAAAAACATTCCGCCGTTTGTGTTTTTGGATATTGATGATAAGACGTATGAAACTTGGGGCGCACCTTTGTTTACACCACGCAATCATTTACTGAATTTAATGGAAATCGCGCTGCAAGCCGAAGCGCGTCTTATCATTGTAGATATTGATTTAAGCCGCGAAATGCCGATGGAGGGTTTGGAACACTCGTCACCACGTCATCCTTATGATCAAGCTTTGTATCATTATATCGAAAATTATGCGGCGGCTTGTTCCTGTCAAAAAAACATCAGTCAAAAAACCTGTCCACCGATGATTTTGACTCGTGCGATTTCATCAGAACCTATTCCGATGATACGTCCAAGTTTTTTGGATAAAGCCGTTGAACACTCTACGCCTTATGTGCAATGGGCTTCAACGGCTTTTCATCGTAATTATTATGATCGTATGGTGCGGCATTGGTGGTTATGGCAATCGGCTTGTACCGCACAACGCCAACCAACGGTAATTCCTTCCATGCAACTATTAGCCGCTACTTTGATTCGCAATGGTATTTCTCAACAAGACAATTTTGAGAAAACGTTGCAATCGTTTCAACCTCAAAATTGTGAAGATACCTCTACAACAAAAGCACTTCCTAACCAGATTCAGATTGGCGATTTTACGAACAGTACCGGTTTTTTTGGCATTAAACAACGAGTGATGTTTAGTATGCCTTGGATAACTCAAGAGAAACCACCAAAAGTTGAATTACATGATCAAGCTCAGCAAGTTGCTATGCGTATTGTCTCTGCTCAACATTATGACAACCCTTTGTTTGCCCAACAATTAGCTGGCAGTATTGTTGTCATTGGAGGAAGTTACCAAGAAGGGCATGATATTCATTGGACACCGTTAGAAGAAATGCCAGGCACCTTGATTATTATTAATGCGATTCATACGTTATTAGAATATGGCGAACTTCAGCCCTTACCGATGGCAGTCAAAATATTGACTTATCTCATATTAGTCGTGCTGATGAGTTTTATCTTGGCTCGTTTTGGTTATAGTCGAGGAACTTTCATTTTAGCTTTGTTTGTCATATTTATTTTGATACCTTCTAGTATTCTCTTATTTCGTTTTGGGATTTGGTTAGATTTTATGTTGCCTTTAGCAGTTGTGATGCACTTGTTGCCGTTGTAGAATAAATTTGAAGTGAATAAGCACAAGAACGAACACGCAGGTTGGGCGAACACATAGGTTCGCCCCTACATCCCTATAATACATGGGGTTTCGTAGGGGCAGACCTGCGTGTCTGCCCTTAACCTGTGTGTCTGCCCTTAACTTAATGGCATTGACGTGTTCGCCCTCTTTTATGGGAATTACGAGGTTTTAATTATGAAATTCAATAAAATAGCAACCTATTTCTTCATACTTTGGCTAATGCCAACTTATGCCAATGCCGTTTATATTTATGACTTGAATGGGCCCCCATCAGCTTTTTTAATTAAGCGCGAGGGCCAAAAACTTCACAAGATTGGGCCTTTGAAACCCTTGCAAGTCGGTGACAAAATCACGGTTCGCAAACCGACGCATGATTTTGAGCATCTGCCAAACAAGGACAATTTCATCACGTTGGCACTGGATGATGGCCGTTTGAAAACGTTGACATACGCCGATACTCAAGAAAAGCCGTATTCGGTGCCAACAACGGTTGTTGATTCTCCTAATCTGGTTGATGGCATTATGAATAGCTTTTCGATTTCCTTTAATCGGTTGTGGAAAAATCATATTCAAGCGATACAACTTTACACGCAAGATGGTAATGATAAGATCATCCCGCTTTCTATGCGCTTATTCAAAGGCAATAACGCTAAATTGCTTGCTGGCAATCGAGCATTACATTTAGCCTGGTATGATGGCAAACCGCCCTATCAAGTGCGAATCTCTTCAATGGCAGACCAAACCGTCATCTGGAATCAAAAAACCCAAACGACAGAAATTCATTTTGAAAAACAGCAGATTGCCGTTGGGCGTTATCAAGTCGTCGTGACTGATAGCCAAGGCGCAAAAGTGACTGGTGAATTTACCGCGGTTACCGAAGCATTGCCTTTGTCACCTGAGATTGAACAAAGCCGTTTACCGGAACTGTCCAAAAAAACGTTGCAAGCCGCATGGTTAGCAAAAGAAGGCGGATGGCATTTTGAGGCGTATCAACAGGTGACAAAGATCACCGGGTATTATCCAGCGCAATTGGTTAAATTGGGATTAGAAAGGGGGAAACGTCCTTAGTGATTAAAAATTTTAAGGAGAACAACATGAATCCACAGCTCATCCGTTTTGATTGGGCCATGAAAAGTTTATTACGTGATAAAGCCAACTTTGACATATTGGAGGGTTTTTTAAGTGCGGTGCTTCGTCAAGACGTTTCCATTATTAAAATACTCGAAAGCGAATCCAATGTGGCTGATATCGATCAAAAACTCAATCGGGTTGATATTCTGATTCAAGATGAACAACAACGATACGTTATTATTGAAATTCAAAACTGTCATATTACCGCTTACTTAGAACGTATTCTCTTTGGCACTTCTAAAGTCATTGTCGATAATGTGAAATCTGGCGAAGATTATCGTGAAATAAGCAAAGTCGTTTCCATCAGTATCCTCTATTTTAATTTGGGGTTGGGTGAGGATTATGTCTTTTATGGCAACACGGAATTTAGAGGGTTGCACGACAATGAGCCATTGGTTTTCCGACGGCGGCGAGAAGACAAAACGCTTGAAAAACTCAAAAGCCAAGACATTTTTCCCGAATACTATTTGATTAATGTGGAACGTTTTGCAGATGTGATGAAAACAGACTTGGATGAGTGGATTTATTTGTTTAAGCACGCGGCTTTACCCCCAGATTGTCAAGCGAAAAACCTCTCATTAGCTGCTGAAAAATTAGACGTTTTGAAAATGAGTCCTGAAGAACGCCACCGTTATGATTTATATCTGATGGCATTGGTGAATGAGCAAGATGCCATTGATACGGCACACAATAAAGGAAGGCAAGAAGGTGAAGAGGCCAAAGCACGGAAAATAGCCAAAAAAATGCTTCAAGTTGGCATGGATATAAAAACGATAGCTGCTTTGACGGGTTTGAGTTCCGACATAATACAACAAGAAGAGAAATCAATTTGATCTCTTTTTGTCTGAATCAGGTCAATCTCTAAATCCGGTTCAACACAGAAAAGGAAACTAACATGAACCAAACAATCCTTACCATTAATGCTGATGAGGCAAAAATACCAGAACTACTCAATGCAACTGCTGAGGGACAAATTATTTTGATTACGCGACAAGATACCCCAGTTGCTATATTATCACCTATTTCTATCAATCAACCCGTTTTAGAAGAGGCAAAAAAGCGAAAACAACGGCGGTTAGGCACCGCCACCGGTTTATTCACGATGTCTGAAGATTTTGATGAACCGGTGGAAGATTTTAAAGGCTATCAATGATGAAATTTTTGTTGGATACACACACATTCTTATGGTTAATTAATCAACTGTATTCGTCCAAACTCAGTGAAACAGTTAATAGGTTGTTTTTAAAACAAGAAAACCAGTTTTATTTGAGTATTGCCAGCGTATGGGAAATTGCTATCAAGGTGAATTTGGGTAAATTGGACATTGCACCGCCAATAGGCCCATTTATTTTAGAGCAACTTCAGGAAAATGAAATTAATCTACTTGATATCCATTTTCAACACGCGATAAAAGTTGCAGAATTACCACTTCATCATCGTGATCCATTTGATCGCATAATTATTGCCCAAAGTTTAGTGGAAGATATACCTCTTTTAAGTAAGGATAAAGCTTTTGACGCTTATGGTATTCAAAGAATATGGTAGTATTTAGTAAAGTACAACGGATCAGGGGATTGAACGGATTGAAAAGTGGTCTATTCAGGATAATTATCCTCGACACCATCCGTTTATTCCGTCAATCCCTTGTACTTATTGTCTGAATCAGGAATTACAGAAATTTAGAATTTTTAGAATGGACTTTTTTGGTATTGTTTGATATTCTTCGATTCGCTTGGTTTTTTATTCTGTTAGTTAAACTCAACCCCTTATGTCGCCATAAGGGACTGGTCTTCAAAACCGTGCGTGAGACTTTCACCTCACACGGCTTCTCTATTAATGATTTTCCAAAATCATTAGGAGTTATTACTCCAATAACC
>Ga0233403_10000814_pt1 | contig 14931 bp, 14 predicted proteins | sample Na_oxic_1_MG_FD_179866 | JGI IMG/M metagenome (GOLD analysis project Ga0233403, IMG submission 179866) | Seawater microbial communities from Saanich Inlet, British Columbia, Canada - Na_oxic_1_MG | ecosystem: Environmental > Aquatic > Marine > Inlet | place: Canada: British Columbia | collected...
CAACAGGTGCAAGCCTATTGATAATATCGATAAGCTTAATACACTCGTTTTCTGGAAGGGCGGTGCCGCGATCCTCAATAATAGTATCAAAGATATTTAGAACACGTTCTTTCGTTTTTGGTGTTTTGACAGTACGAGAGATTTCATCTCTGATTTTCCGAATCAAGGCCTCTACTTGTTTGTAAAGAAGTTCACCTACTTGCTGCTGTTCAATTAGTTTTTCTTTCAATTCTTCTAATTGAATTGTTAAATCCTCAGTAGAAAAATCTTCGCTGCTGATTTCTTCTACTTCTTTTGTGGAACGGTTATCTTCATCTAGGGGATTTTCAGAATTTTTCTTACCAATATCTTTCGCTTCACCTGATATGTTTTCACAGATAACATTTTCTAATGTTATTTTTTGGCCATCTGGCCTTGGAAAACAAAAAGAAGGTTTTAGAAGGCGTTTAGCAATTGTTCTTTCAATTAATTCGTCAGGTGATAACTCCAAATGGTGAATTTGACATTCTTTTTTAGCTTTTTCGTGGACAACACGGTATAATTTTTTATCACCAACCATTCCTTTATCACAAATATTTTTGCGACAAGGCATAGGAAGGCAGTAGACATAATTTTCAATACCCTTTTTCATTGTCTTGACAGTAAACTCTTTTTGCTCCTTAGGAGGTTTATCCATAATATCGTTTTGACCAGCTAAAGCGTTTTGACCTCTAGTGGGTGGACTATAATTTCCTTCACACAAATTACCCCTCACTATTTTTAAAACAGATGAATCCTCTAAAGTTTGGGCGCACAACGGCTCACCCTTGTCCGTTGTCTGGCAAGGCTTGCGATTTGGGTCTGTTTGACAAGGAGAGTGTTTAATTAATTCATTGTATGGCCCTATTAGCGAAGCTGCATATTCTTTAAGTTTTTTTAGATCAGTTGGTTTCAATAGTTTTAGAAGTGTTATATAGTTTGGCATCATAATACCTACCTAAATGATATAGTTTATGCTCAAGATGTTTTGCAAGAGGCTCTACTACTTATTCCCTATTATTAATTAGGGAAATTGATCTCTAGGCTAAACGGATTGATTTAACTCGACTATCAAGTTTTTGATGTTATTTGGCTTTGCGAAGCACTATTTTTGAGTGTTAAAATAGCCAACTCATTGATTTTTAAAGTTATTTTGTTTTTAGAAGAAAAATTATATTTCTTTTTAAATCAAGGACTTATAAAAAACTTGATAGTCGAGTTTAATAGGTTTTTTTCATTGTCCCATGCCTACACCACGATGGGATGTAGGCAAATAGGCTCAATAATGGCGCGCCATTTTATCACAGAAGCCACTCGTTTAGAAATCCCAGCTAAAGCTAGAAATTCCAGCTAAAGCCAAAGTTAATAATAGGGCTTGTTGTGGTGGAACTCCAATCATTGTAACTTCTTGTATCAGTATGCACATCTATGCCAGCCTCAAGCCGAGTGTTGTCGCTTGGCTTAACAACCAAACTAGCCCCTGTTTCATTGTGGCTATATGCTGAATTTCCACTACTTTGATACTGGTGTTTCAGTCTCCCAGTGACACTGATGGAATCGTTGATTTTAACTTCGACACCTTTGTTGTTGGTTTTCACTTCAAGGGCATTAGCCGCTGTGGACATGAAAATTACCATGGCAATCAGAATGGGTAAACGCATATCAATTCTCCTATATTAATGAACTTTGAACTCTAAGGAAGAAATTTCTTCTCTTATACCCTCTATACGAAACTATCGCGTTTTTTTGACAAAATCATTTTAAGTGTTAGCTCAAATGATTTATAAGTCATTAATTTATCAATAATTCCTATTTAATTTCCATACTTAAAGCAGTGACAAAGTGTCATCATATTAAGCTATAAAACACTCGTTATCAGTATTTATTTTTCATCAGAGGCCCTACAATTACCTATATATTTATAAGGTGCCTATGCAATATACAGGGGCAGATGTTCAGAAAAATAATTTCACAGCATGACAAGGGCGAACACGCAGGTTCGCCCCTACAAAGTGTGTATGTAGGAGCAGACTACCGCGAAAGCCCTTTTGAAATTTTAGAAGCGCCAATCAAAATTGAACCCAAAACTGGGTTGAACTGGCGAAGTATAGGTTCCGTATGGAGACGACATGGTTTGGGATGAAAAGTTCGCACCAGCACCAAGGTTAACCGAGTCAGTCGGTTTATAGTTAAGGCCTAAACCGTTAGTCGTGGTTGTCGTGTTTCCTTGAAAAACATGACTCCTTTGAGTATTAAGGCTCAGCCTGTCAGTGGCTTTATAGTTAAGGCCCACACCCGTAACACTGCTGCTCAAGCCATTTCTACTAGCTGTAGACGCATTCCCGTTTAGGTTAAGGGAGTCAGTAATATTGACTTGTCCCTGTACACCTAAACCAACTCCATTAACGATATTAGGTCCGGGATAGAGGGTTACATTTCCTCCTAACTTAACATCATCCGTTGGACTAGCAGTAACCCCTACCTGAACACCCCTGTCCTGGGTAGGGGTAATATTGACACGAACATCATTATTTTTGGGAGTAGGCGCATTGACATCAGCCGCATGAACAGCCGGTACTAACACAGTTATTCCAATGAGGGTAGATAGACGTAACATAATCGGTCTCCATAATTAATCAAATGACGTTTGTTTCAATTCAATAAGAGAAAAATATTTTTCGCTTATACCCTCAATACGAAAAAAGGCTTCATTATCGACAAAAATTTTTCTTAATCTAGGGTATTTACTCTAACATATTCATTTATATGGAATAAAATATTTTTCGCTTATACCCTCAATACGAAAAAAGGCTTCATTATCGACAAAAATTTTTCTTATCGAACTAGGGTATCTACTCTAACATATTCATTTATATGGAATAATTATAGTGCCTGTCATTTTGCCAAGACATTTGGAGTGCAAAATTTATTTTGCATCGGTGAGGTGAGGTGTAGTTCATCCAATCGGGAAACGCTATAACAATTCATAGTGTTATGCAAAATAAATTTGGAACGAAAATCAGATCATCAAATTTATAGATTTGACAAAGAGCAAGATTGATAATGATCCTTTTTTGGGGAATGCGTTCTTTTTCAAAGTGGTCTAGAAATTTTCGCTTTCTAGCATTAAACGATTTTCAGTAGTCAGACTGTATTTTCATAACCTATTGATTTATAAATAAATATAGATTTTTTAAAGCTGATATTGTTATTTGAGTGACAATCTTTCGTATTAGAGGTAAGAGAAGAAAATTCTCTTAATCACTCAATTCTCTGACTCACTTGAAGGAGTACGATATGTTTCGTTCAAAGATTGCCCTTGGAATAGCAGCTATATTAATGTCTGCTTCGGTTACGGCTAATGATGTTCAAAAGCCATGTCCAGTTTATCCAGATTTGAAGACTATAGATTTGGAGACTATTTGGAAAGAGCAGTGGAAAACGCCTCCTGATACAGGACCGCAATTGAAGCAAGGCCCAGAGTGTATTTTTTTTGATGATGGAATAAGATCAGCACTCACTCCCCTTTGCGGATTTAACGATTTCGGTATTGCTAATCTGGGCAAATTTCGTGGGTTGAAGGATTCATGTACAGGTTCAAAAAAACTTGGCGAGTTTTTGGGATGCTATGCGGCTCCTTAACTTGAATGTCTGCGCTGAAATGGGCATCACATAGCTCACAAATTAAAGAGGTTTATTGGGTAATAATTAGGATGGATAACGTTTTGCTACATCCATTCGATCATGAGGTTATCTGATGTGCAGTCGTTGTTGACTGCACTCAACTTGTTCTAATCAAAAGAGGAAACCGCAATGAAGAAAAATCGCATGAAGATTTTGGCATTGGCTCTCTCATCAAGCGTGGTAGGCCCATTGATATCTGTTTCTAATGTACAGGCAGGAATTTTACCTCCGTCCATGGAATCTCCCCCAATTCTAATGCCTCACTACCCAGAAGAGGCTCCACATTGGCAGCTTTGGGGTGGGCCCCCGCATGGAGAAATCATTCCGATACCTGAACCGCCAAAGCCGGAATGGCCACAAACTCTTCCGATACCTGAACCGCCCCAACCGGAATGGCCACAAACTCTTATCCCTGACTTTCCACCTATCTCTCCATATAATGGGTGGGGCTTCTGATTTGCAAGTCTTTAAAGCTTAATTATCGTATCAGACTACCGCCCAGTAGGCGGTGGTTTATGTCACAGCGGAGTCAATTATGAAGCAGAATATGAGATCACTGTTCAATAGGTTTATTTTAGCCGCTTTTCTGACATCCAGCACGCAAGCCTTTGCGTATTATGAGCCTTTTTTTCGCTCTTGTCTCAGTCAATGTCTTCGCACGGCATGTCAGAAAAACACCTCTACTGTATGTCTCAAGAAGAGCTATTTCTATGCTGTTCCTTTGAAAAAAAACAGGATTTGTATCGGACGGCCAAGTTCGCCATATAACCCAATAGCAATGACCACTCAAACATCATGTATTGGATTAAATGACATAAAAGAATGTAAAAAGAGCTGTACAATCGGTTTCAATTAATGTTTCTTTTTTCTGAGTGATAAACCAATTTTTTTTTATTAAAGCCTCAATGCCGTGAAGCTTGGGGCTTTTTCTATTCCATATCCCAATGCTGTGAGCATCATTTTGACCAGACATTCAAATCAAGTGGCTCACTGTCAATATCAATCGGGCCTGTGCAAAATAACATGCATTCCAATCGCAAAATAAATTTTGCACTCCAATCGCAAAATAAATTTTGCACTCCAATCGCAAAATAAATTTTGCACTCCAATTGCAAAATAACATGCATTCCAATCGCAAAATAAATTTGTACTTCATTCAATCGGGAGCCGAAGGCCAGCGAAGCTAAATGTGAAATACCGTTTTTGCGCGCAAAAACTGGGGCAAAAATGACTTATTCTCTGTGGCACTCTGTAAACTTTATTACCTCTGTGTTTCAAAAAATCTAAAATAAGCTTTAAAATCCTTTCATATACTAATTTGCTTTCCAAGGCTTTCTGTTAATAATGTGGTTGTTAAAGTATTGATGCTAACATCTTGTTGTTTGGCATATTTTAACAGGCGACTATATAAGCTGTTAGGTAACTGAATAAGTTCACGATGAGAGCCCGCTTCAGGAATGGGATAACCTTTTGATTCTAATGCGGCTATCGTTTCACTCAAAGCATCTAAACCATTTTGTATGGCTTCATCAATGCTGTCTCCATCTGATAGGCATTCTGAAAAATCAGGAAATGTGATCAGAAAACCGCCTCCTTCTTCTTGGCTCAGTGGATGAATTTCAAAAGGATATTGAGATAAATCGGCCATAGCTTACTCCATAACTAAATGAATAAAGCTTCCACTTGTAGCTATTCACATTCAACCCCTTCAGGGTTGCTGATTTAAAACCTATAACTACAAGGATTGTATAATCAGTAAATCGAAAACAAATAAAAGCAAAATAACAGGCATTCCAAGAGGGCCGCAAAATAGCAAAAATGTGAAATGGATTTAAACCGGTGGGCTATGATCTAATCCTTTCTTATATCAAATCCTTGTAGTTGTTATTATCTAATCCTTCAAACAATTCTGCAAGTATGGCGAGTTGTAATTGATGATCGCTTATTTTGTCTAAAGTTTGATGGAGTTTTTTGACGGCTTCAGTAATTTTCTTGCGCTGTTTGTTTTCTATGTAAACCAGGTGTTCGATTTCTTTTCCTTGACGTACTGTGCGAATCAGCACCGTTTTTACGTCTTTTTTCTGAGAGTCTTCGGTTGATTGACTATGCAGTTTGGCTAAATCTATTAGGCGTTGGCTAAATTCATAGAGGCGGTTTTCGGCTTCAATGCGGTGTTCTTCATGCCATTTCATGGGCGGAATTCGCCCTAATAAGGTGGCGATGGATTCTAACCACGCTTCTTCTGTGTCTTGGTTGTTTTGTAACCGACGAATAAAGGGTATTAACCCTTCTTTGTCTGGGCTGTAGTATTCTAATCCGCTAAAACGGGCTTTGATTTGAAGACGTAGGGTGGCTAAATCTAGTTCTGCTTCTAATTGTAGGGCTTGACGAAGTTGTTTGCTAAACTTTTCCAGCATTTGAGGATAGGCTTTTTTCAGTTCCTGTAAGCACTGGCGCAGTTTTTTGATAAAGCGTTCGGTTGTTTTGTTGTCACTATCGCTTACTTTGATGGCTTGATAACCGCATGCTTTGGGGAGTTGTTCAAATAGCAGTTGGGCCGGACTTTGGGCTTGTGTCAAGGCTTGACGTACTGCTAGGGTTTGAGCAGTTAAGGTTTGGGTGTGTTGCGTGTAAATGGGGAGTTCTGCCATAAATTTGGCTAATGGACGAACAATGTCGAGTAAAGTGGCTGATTTTGAAGAGGTTTTTTTCTCAATGAGGCTTTGCAAATATTTTTCAAACAGGGTTAAACGCATGCCACTGAGTTGGAAACGTTCAATGCGAAATCTTTCGGGGCGCTTGGCTAGGAGTTCTAAATGTTCAAATCTGAGATGTGGACAAAAAACATTTTCTTCGTATAAGGCGATTTCTTGTTGATATGCTAAATAGTAGGCGGTAAAAATGATGGGGAGTACGCCGAGTTTGAGGCCGTAAGGGGGCCTTTGTAGGCGTGAGTAGAGTTCATTGATTGTCCGCTGTTTGCCTTCATTTTCCGTGAAAAATTTTTCCATGGCTTGCCAAACAGGTTTAAAATGGTAGGGATCCGTTGTTGAGGGGGCTACAAATTGCCATTCTTGATTAAAGCATTCTTGATTGAGTGGCTGGTGTAAGCCTGTTGCTCGTAATAAGGCGCGATACATGCTTTTTTCAGCGGGAAATTTTTCTATGCCTAAATCTTCTAGGGCGGCCTGATTGAGCATGCCATTTAAGAGCCGATTTCGTCCGGTATTGGCACTGCTAGACGGTTTGTCACGATTGATCAATTCATTTTTGATTGTCGGGGTTTTGGTGTAAATTTTGCCAAGGATTTCAGATAGTTGTATTTGTAAGTCACGTTTATTGGCTATCAATAGCGGCCGCTTTTGCCAGTACCATTGATGTAAGTGAGGCGTTTCTATAAAACTTTTTAACCGGTGTTGTTCTTGCAATTCTGCGGCTTGTAACCAGTCTTGATATTCCCGTTGGGCGACGGGATCTTCATTTAAGACTTGATAGTGTTGTTGTACTTTGAGTAAGGCTATGACTTCAATGACGGCATCGCGCAAGGGTTCAATATTTTCAGTCAAAACAATGATATCCAGTTTGCTGGCCTTTGGTTTGATCTGTTCTTCAAAGACGGTTTTATCTTCCTGAGTCGCTGCTAGATAAAATAAAATACGGGGCGTTTTTCCATCTGATTTTAACAGCGGCTGGGAAGTGGCATCTATAAAATAAGGTATAAAATACCGTAAGGTGCCGATTTCAATTGTGACGCGACGGGCGACTATTGGGGCTAAAGGTTGCCGTTCATTTAACATCGGTGCGAGTTCAAAATGAGCGAGTTGGTTTATTTCGTCTCGCAGGGCGGCATTTAAGTCAAAGTCGGTACCTTGCCAAACCCGGTATTCATGATTGAATTTTCTGTAATGAATACAGGATTTTTTTTGTAGGGCGCTTAATGCTTGTTCTGCCTCGTTTGAGTTAGTTTGACAGAGCATTAAAATGGCTTTGGAAGGTTTAAAGCCGCTTTGACTGCCAATAATATTCAATAAGCCTATCGTTTTGAGCAACTGTATTTGTGCTTCTGGCGCGTCATCGCCTAAACGTTCAAGTGCGGTAATGACTTCCATCCAACGATGATGGGTAAAGATATCTGCGATGGCTGCGGATTGATTGAGTAAAAAATAGTCGTAAATTTCCCACGGTTGGATCCAGGCATTGTCAGATAAGTTGGCGAGACTGTCTTGGAATCCGTGTTGTTCTTGGCTGCCTAAATAGCTAAATAAGGTGCGTTCATTTTGGGCGACTTTTTGGCAAAGGCGTGGCAAGAGTAATAAGGCAATGGGGTGCAATGGGTAGCAGCCCATGAATAATTCTATGGCTGTCGCTTCATCTATGTAACCGGGTAAGGCTTGCGATTTGGCTAATACTTTGGCGGCGTTGCGAGCGATTTTGTTGATTTGAGGATACTCGTTGTATTTAAAATGATGGCGAAACGCGGCTTTAACGACACGCAAGATTTGTTCACTGGATTCTAAAAAGGCGATGCTTTCAAAACGGCCTTGAATTTTTAACCATTCATCGGTGAGTTTTTGCCCTAATCCCCGTGCATATTGTTCAAAAGATTGGTGCAAGAGTACGACTAGGTGCAAAGGGGCTAAATGCTGTTCATGGCTTTGTTCTGCCAACTGTTGTAGCCAATGAATATCATTCACTTCTGGATGACGCGCTTGATATTCTAAAAATTTCCCTAATTCATCAATGACAATCAGTACACCACATCCCCGCGCTTTTGCGACTGCATTTTGCAATTCAAGCAAGAGTGCCCATAATTGAGTCATGGGAAATGCTTTGTTTTCGCAGGCTGTTTTGAGTTTTTTGAGAATGGCGGGTTGCCTACCCTTGCCTTGCCAAAAGGTTTGTGCGCCTTGATAAATGGCTTGTAATAAAGATTGCCCTAATGGTGCTGGGCTTCCTGTGAGTAAAATTCGACAATAACCCTTACTGTTGGTTAAGTGTTTTTGATAATGCAGGGCTAAATCAGTATCCGCTTTTTTTAAAACGGCGATTGCCTTTTTATGAATCGGCGCGTTAGGCTGGCTCAATAAGTGAGATAAAAAGAGAGAAAACAAAGATTTACCTGAACCGTATGGGCCTGTGAGGGCCCAAGCTCTGGGTATGTCTTCTGCCTCAAAAGTGGATGCAATGTGACGTAAAGTGTGTAATGTGCGTGTGGTTGGAATATAAGTCGCAACCGTTTCTTCACTGTTCGCATCGCGCTGTAGATTGATTGAGCGCGTATAATATTGATTAATATTGATTTTTTGGATTAGAGGATTCATGGTGGTAATGGTGCTAGTAGAAAATGAAAAAAAGCCCTTGTCAAATTGGGCAACCACAAGGGATTGCCCCTACGGCTTATTGATAAATAAAAAGGTGATTGAAACGAATTGAGTTATAATATTACCACGCCCATGTCTCGTAGGGTGGGATCGCTGTCGCCATTGAATCGCCATATTGTCCCAAAATAGAACAAAACGCTTGCCCACCATCTTGCAGATGGCCTAAATGTAGGGGCAATCCCTTGTGGTTGCCCTTGTGTAGCTTATCTTGAAAACGGAAAAAAAGTCATAGGCGCAGCCATCTTATCGACATTGTATCCCATCATACCAAGATGCTTGTTTAAACCATCAAATTGGTGACTCATTCTCGTCATATCAATGCCTATTATGTTAATGTTATCATTCAGTGAGGCAATATTGGTGTTCATATAACTGATATGATTGTTGATTTTAAGCATATCCTTGCTGATTTTGCCTACCGAGAGGTTCATCATTGGCATCACTTGAACATGTGCATTGAGCTGATCAACCGAAAGTTTGACATCGTTGACAGCCCATTTTACTTGACGCATATTGCCACCAAGCCCAACAATATTTTGATTCACTTGCTGCATGTAACTGGCAATCTCATCTAAGCGTTCAGCAATTTGATGGGTATCTTTGGTTAAGTAGTGAATCAGAAAAACGATACTCGCTGTCAAGAGTGTCATGCCAACCATACTCATTCGGATAATTTGAGTTGTTCGCCGGCCTATTCTAATGCTTAATTCCTCCCGACGTTTCATAGCGGCATTAAATTCAACCATGGCATTTTCAATAATTTCAGCGAGTTCCCGCGTATTTTCGTTTTTTTCCATGTTCAATTTCTTAATGACTCTTTTTTGAAAGGTTAGGTTAAAATAAAAAATCCGTTTATTTAGGTATCCCGTTTTTTTGAAAGGTTAAAATACAATTGATATAAATGGTGGGCAACCATGTTGCCCACCGACAATTAACCTATTTTAAAACCCTCATGGCAATCTGGACGAGATACGGTTTGACATTGAACATCTGTGACGTGTGCTAAAGAGGGCCCTTGATATAACCAAGCGCACAATTTATCGACTGCTGTGCTTTCGCCACAAGCGAGCACTTTGACGCGCCCATCGGGCAAATTGATGGCCTCGCCTGAGAGGCCTAAACGTTGGGCCTGTTGATAAGTATAATAACGAAAAGAGACACCTTGAACACGCCCACTGACAAAACACTGTTTACAGATTGTTTGATTCATTTGATTTACTTTGATTAATGTTTTATATTTTATACGAAAATGCGATTTTATTGCTGGTATATTTATTAATTTTTTTGAGTGGCCTATAATATCCTATACTCAATAAGGTATGAAGTATTTCAAGGCTTTAACAATAATTAGTAGATCAAAAACTAAAACGCTGTCAAGATTTTGAGGTGATTTGGGTGTGATTAAAAGTACATGGCTTTTTTATTTTAAAAATAAAAGTTTAAAACGCACAACCCCGAAGGGGTTGAATGTGAATAGCCCCAGGTGGAACCTGGGGTTCCTGGCCATGCAGTTTTAATCACACCCGGTGATTTGGCAAATTAGATAATTAAAAATGCCTCATATTCTGAACTCCTGAACTCCTGAACTCCTTTTTTTTAAATTAAATATGTTCAATCACCATTTTACGAATGTATCCCGATATACAGAGCTGATTTTGTATAAAACTTACGCCGATTTAAAGGCGGAAACAGAACGGACTTATTTAGGTTTTTTATGGTGGATTTTTGAGCCTATCATGTATATGTCTGTTTTTTATATCTTTTTTGACGTATTACTCCGTATGAAAACTGAGGATTATGTACCCTTTTTGTTGGTAGGGCTTGCCGTTTGGCAATGGTTTAAATCTTGTTTGTCACATGGTGCTGAAACTATTTTAGCATCACATCATTTGATGCAACAGGTACATTTACCGAAAGCCATTTTCCCCGTTATTTTAATTCTCACTGACAGCACGAAATTTGTTTTTCTATTCATCCTGTTACTCGTTTTTTTATGGTTTTATGGCTACGGTGTCGGATTGCCGTATTTGGCATTACCTGCCGTATTATTGGTACAGTTTTTATTCACAGCAGCCTTGACTTTCTTATTGGCGGCTATTGTACCTTTTTTGCCCGATTTACGCTTTGTCGTTGAAAATTTACTGATGGCCGTTTTTTTTATGTCTGGCATCTTTATGTCTGCTGATGCTATTCCTGAAGCTTATCGAATCTATTATTATTTAAATCCGATAGTGAGTATCATTGAAAGTTATCGCGATATTCTGATGTATAATGCCTGGCCGAGTGGGTTCGCATTATTGATTATTGGCACGCTGTCACTGATTGGAATATGGCTGGCTGTTCGATTAATTGCTCGCTTTGAATATGTCTATCCGAAGGTGATGCAATAATGTCAGAACAAAAGTCTCCCGTATTTTCTCTACGTCATGTTGGTGTCTTTTATAAACGTAACCGGGGTGTTTTTGGAGAACCTTTTTGGGCAATCAAAGATATTTCGTTTGATTTATATCAAGGTGAAACCTTAGGCATTATTGGGCGTAATGGCGTAGGTAAAAGCACTTTGTTACGTCTGATGGCAGGTATTATCAAACCTTCTATCGGGGAGTTTGTGAATCATGGCTATCAAGCGTCGCTATTAGCATTGCATTTAGGATTTATCCATTATTTAACGGGCCGTGAAAATGCGGTGTTAAGTGGCATGTTCATGGGGCTGCGGAAAAAAGAAGTTCAAGCTAAAATGGATGCGATTATTGAATTTGCCGAATTGGGTGAGTTCATAGATCAACCATTAGCGACTTATTCATCAGGCATGGTAGCCCGTTTAGCGTTTTCAGTCGCTTTTCAAGCCGATCCCGATATCCTGTTAATTGATGAAGTCTTAGGTGTAGGCGATGCAGAATTTAGTCAAAAATCGGCAAACGCGATGCAGGAGAAAATAAGTTCTAATAAAACGATAGTCTTAGTTTCGCATAACGCTGCCGTGATTCAACAACTATGCGATCGTGTCGTCTGGATAGAAGATGGTGTTAGCAAGTCAGAAGGCGAGACAAGCACTGTGCTGACAGAATATCATCAATTTTTGCATTTGATTTGAAGGATAGAACGCAGATGAAGCTGATTATCATGATTAACGCTGATAAAATGTAGGGTGGGTAAGCGGGCGGCATTGAACTTAATATCAAACTCAGATTTCACCGCCCGCTTGCCCACCATTCCTCTATCTTATGTAGGATTTCTTGAGAATTGGGCGGGGTTGAGAAGATAATCTGGAAGTTTGAACAAATCTAAAAACGTGATAGAACGCTGATTGTCATGATTGTCATGATTTACGCTGATTAATATTGATCTGTTCAACATCAATCTGATCACTACAGAAAAATTTATTTTCGCGAAGGCCCGAATGGAATGCCTGTTATTTTGCTTCTGCCCGATTTTCGTTCCAAATTTATTTTCGCGAAGGCCCGAATGGAGTGCCTGTTATTTTGCTTCGGCCTGATTGAAATCATTATTACTTTAAGCGCCTTATCGTAATCAGTGTTATGGCTTATGAGCGATATAAGAAGAATCTTAGATGAAATTAATTCATTCCTTATGCAAGAGTTATGGATGGATTTTGAGGTTATACAATATACCGGAAATGAATTAGTTATTATGGGCAGTATTGATATTTCTAATCCTCATGACATAGAAATCATTTTTAGAGATGTTTTTTTTATTTCAATGCCAATGGAATGGAAAACGGATACTTCCAAAACGGTATTAGAAGTTGTAGAAGGGCAACCAGCTATTGATCTTAATAAAAAGTTTCAGGTTGAACAGGGATATCATATTTTCAAGTTTATTCCTGAAGATTATGATAAAGATTTTGGATGTTTTATAGCGGCTAAAGGAATTAACTATAAACGTAAACGAATGTAAGATGGTGCGTCAAGCGGGTACGTCCACGCACCATTAATCACATACCATTAATGATTTTACATGTACCAATGACGGTGCGTAAGACTCAGCCGACTCCTTTTTGACGATCACTGTGCGAGACAAAAATATGAAAACTAATGGAGGCCCATAATGTCTCACTCTGTCTACTTAGTCACAAACGAGACAGTGAAATCTCAAGAATTGAGCTCTTTTCTAAAAAGTGTTGATGCCATCATTGATGAAAAAAATGAGGCGAAAGGTTATGTACTCAATGGCGACGGGCAAGTCTGGATTGATCTAGTAGAAAATGCGATAGATGAGTACGAGCAAGAGGATATTGAGAAACTCCGCAACGCACTTGGCGCATCACCGAAAACCTTTATCTGCCTTGAGATCAGTCGAAACCCCGGCAGTGGACGGCTTGCCATTGACGTAGCAAAAGCGTTTTCGCAACGCTGGTATTCCGTCATCGATGATCTTTATGAAAACATCTATACGAGTGATGACTTGCACTCCTTACAACGTAATGGTGGCGAACTATGAAAGCGAGCGTCGAGTCTGGGGTGGTAAAAAGGAGATTCCAATGGCTATCTCAAATTGATTCCGTTTTTATTCATAGAAAGCAGTCAAAAAAATTATCAAACTTGCTGAAGAGGCTAAGGTTAATATGCCCTAAAAAAAGTGCTGAATGGCATTTTTTACAGAAAGCACTCAAAAAGTGAGAGTGAAAAAAACGATGTCCATAAGTTTGAATCGCCTAAATTTAGTTGATTATGTTGTTAATGGAGGCATCAATAAGACTTTTGGTGTCGATAGTCTTGATGACTTAGAAAGAGTATTTGGACAACCCTGCCATATTGAACAATATAAAAAATTAATCGTGTTTTTATATTATGCAGAAATGGGTAAACTTGAGATTGCTTTTTCTCAAAAAGATAATCGCCTTGTTTATAATTTAATTGATCTTTATGAAATGCCTCCTGAATTTGTCAGTTTAAGTCGGTTAAATATTGAGACTCGTTTTTTCAAATGGGGTAATAAAAAAGATTTTGTGTTAGAGGAATTAAAAAGTATCAATGTGAATGTAACAGAAATATCGGCAGAAAAAATTCGTTTATCAAACGGAATAAATCTTTTATTTGTGGACGATTTATTAGTTTCAATATCAGGTTCACAAAGCTCATAACCCCTTGAGACAACGCAACTGAAGGGGGGAAATCTGGCTCTGATTCAAGATTTACAAAGCGAAACCCATTTTAAATATAATGCCCTAGATCGTTTAACTCAAGTTAAAAACAAATGTGCTAGTGCAGGAAAGCGGAAATATCGAGACCCCCTCAGCCAACAGCTAAAGCAGTTGTCTAAAAGCTTAAGTCACCTAAAGGTGACTAAATCCACACAAGAATATTTTTAGTTTCATTTCTGTATAAAAATGTTTATAGACTGTTATCAGTTATAATTTGCGCTTTTTTGGAAGTAAAAATCCATTTAAAGCTGCCCGTTTTAGCCAAAACGGGCAGCATGTTAGTCACCACCACCTGACTTGAGCTTTTAGACAACTGCTTTAGCTGTTGGCTTTTGATGGCTGGGTGGTCTGGATATTTCCGCTTTCCTGCACTAGTCGATTTCAACGGTATAGTATTATTTGAGCCTACTCTTTCCCCTAAAACGCCTTTAAATCAAAGTTGCTCTACCTCGTTTTTTAGGGTTCCCTCGCTGTTATTTATAGATTGTCATATAGCGTTTCCCGATCTCATGACGTACAGTTATATCAAGAAAATAGAACCGCAAAATAACAGGCATTCCAGTCAGGCCGCAAAATAACAGGCATTCCAAGAAGGCCGCAAAATAAATTTTGCACTCCAAGAAGGCCGCAAAATAAATTTTGCACTCCAAGAAGGCCGCAAAATAAATTTTGCACTCCAAGAAG
>Ga0233403_10000815_pt1 | contig 14921 bp, 3 predicted proteins | sample Na_oxic_1_MG_FD_179866 | JGI IMG/M metagenome (GOLD analysis project Ga0233403, IMG submission 179866) | Seawater microbial communities from Saanich Inlet, British Columbia, Canada - Na_oxic_1_MG | ecosystem: Environmental > Aquatic > Marine > Inlet | place: Canada: British Columbia | collected...
GAGTAGGGTGTATGGGCGAAACAAATCTGCCCAATCAGGTAATATTGGAATCGCACCGATTTGGGTGCGTTTTCGTTTACGAGTCATTGTTGTTAGCTCCAGTTGGTTGTTGAGTGGATTGGCTTTATTTATGAAAAAATTAAAAATCAAAAATTAAAAATCTCTAATAAGTACCCGTCCAGAAGTTTTCAGGTATTTTTAATACATAAACGATTGTTTTTATTCGCTTTATTTTTGAAAAATATATGAACGGGTACTTACACCGGATACGCTTTCATGAACAGATTAGTATACCGGATACGCGAAATATTTCGCTCGAAATAAAACCAATTCCTTGAAGAGATATTGGAACTGGCAATATTGGCATCCTTTTTGCTATTCGCGCGCGTTATATAGTAATAGTATAATAGTAGAGTAGTATTAGCAGTATATCGTATTTGCACTTTGGTAAAAAAAGTCAGGCCTTTTCAAAAAGACCGGTGAGCTGGGATTTTCAAATCAACGAAACTTATGACGGTAGACAGTATAACAAATTATTTGATTTTTAGAAAATTTATCGAGAAATCCGATTTTTTCAAAAATCGGATTTCTTCGCCGAACCAGAGTTATTCGTTAATTTTCGGTTGTACTACCGGTAGGTTGATGGTTTGTTCGCCATTAAACACGATCATCCCATTTTCTAGCCGATAGCCAAAGTAGATTCGTAGTTGGCCTTCAACCAGTCCACCTTGGTAGATTTCTACCGGCACTGAAGCTGCCAGTGTGATATCAGAAACGGCAGCCACGAGTTTCTCCAAATCAAAATCCCAGAGCAGTGGTCGTTTTTGGTTGTCCAGCATAAAGAACAGTTCACCGGTCGATTCCTCTCCTGCTAGGGTCAATCCGGCTAACACCAGAATATCGGCCTTTTGGTCAACATGAGCGGCATCGACCTCGATTTGACCGAGAATCTTGACCAATTGGGTTGGTGACAGAGTCAGGGTGCTCTGATAGTCTTGTTCATTGACTGACGCACCGCCTTTAAAGGTCGTTGTCAGTGGTGGACAGTCGTCGTTTGGACAGAATATGGCACTGCCGTTGCCTAAACTGGGTAACTCGTTGTCCAGTCCGATTCGCACTTGAAGAGGCAGCGAGCCGTTAAAGACGATTTGGCCGGAGTCTTGGAGGCGGTAACCAAAGTATATCAACAGGTGTGCTTTCTGGGTACTTAACACACCTTGGTACAGCGCCACCGGTTGGGTTTCGGTCAACGTCACTTGTTGATAAGCGGCTACCAGTGCGGCGAGATTGATATTGCCGTCTTTCAGGAAGGCCCATTCTAGCTGCTGTTGCTCCGAATCAACCATTAAGAATTGATCCGTCTGGGATTCTTCTAGCGGCTGCGAATAGATAACCACTAACAAATCGGCTGGTTGGCCAACATGGGCGGCATCTACCTCCATCTCGCCTCGAACCAACACTCGTTGAGACGCTGGTATGGACAGGGTGGCCTGATAATCAGGGCCGGTTTCGTTGGTGCTGCCGCCTCTGAACTGGGTCGTCACCGAACACACGTCGTCTGGACAACCAATCGCAAAGCCTTGCCCTAAGCTGGCTAACGGATCGCCTTCATTGTCTACAATCACTAGCTTAGCTCCGGCTGGGCTACCCAATTCAGCTTCGCCAGTCGCCTCAAAGAGTTTTAGATGGATGGTTTCGGCTGGTTCAAGCTGGTCGTCGTCCTTCAACGTCAGTGTGAGCGGCTTAGGTTCGCTGTCGCCATCAGCCCAGGTTAAGGTGCCGCTGGCTCCGGTGTAGTCATAGCCAGCCGTAGCTGTGCTGTCGCCAGTCGTGAGGTATTCCACCGACACGGAACCAGAATTTCCGCCGTTGCGTGTCACTAGAATATTATCCAATTCTCCTTCGGTTTCCTTGACGAGATAGGTTGGTGCCGAAAACTGTAGCGAACCGGCTGGTGAAACCGGTGCAGCGGTATCATTGTCAGTAATGGACAACGTGGCCGTTGTTTGGTTACCCAACGTCGCACTATCGGTCGGATTACTCAGCGTGAAGTTGACCGTTTCGGTTTCTTCGACTTGTTCATCATCAATCAGCGCCACTGTTAGAGGCTTTGGCTCCGTATCACCCTCAGCCCAAGTCAACATTCCATCAGTACCGGTGTAGTCGCGGTCGGCCGTAGCAGTGCTTTTCACGGTCGCTAGGTATTGCACTGATACAGAACCATCACTACCGCCCGTCCGAGTCACGGAAATCTCGTTGAACTCGCCGTCTGATTCGTTGGCCGAGTAGGTGGCCGCGGCGAATTGCAATACGCCCGATTGAGTGGCCGGGGTTTCTGGCTCCGGTGTTATCACATCAGGTGGTGTGACCGGTGTTGAGACATCATTATCGGCCAAAGTCACTGTGGCGTGAACTGGACTACCTAACGTAGCACCACCGGTCGGAGTTCCGAGAACTAACGTCACCAGTTCGGTTCCTTCAACTTGACTATCATTAATAATATTAAGGGTCAATGACTTAGCCGTCATGTCACCTGAATCCCAAGTCAACGTGCCTTGGCTGCCGGTATAGTCACTGTCTACCGTGGCAGTGCTGGAGCCGGTGGTGTTGTATGGCACCGTGACTTGTCCATCGCTGCCACCGGTACGAATGACGGTGATGTTCAGTTCGCCGTCGGATTCGTTGGCGGTGTAAGTCGCTTCGGCAAATTGTAGGATACCGGCCTTCAGAACCGATGGGGCTGCATCATTATCTATGATGGACAACGCTGCCTGAGCCGGACTACCCAAGGTCGCACCGGTTGGATTGCTTAGGGTAAATTGAATCGTTTCTAGTTCTTCTGAAACCGAATCATCAATCATGGTGATTGGCAACGGTTTAGGACTACTGTCACCAGCCGGCCAGGTTAATGTGCCACTTCCACCCGTATAATCACTGTCGGCGGTTGCGGTACTTCCACCGGTTGCCAAGTATTGCACACTGACTTCGCCATCAGTTCCACCAACACGGGTCACCGTGAGACTCAATTCACCATCGCCTTCACCGGCCGTATAAGTCGGTTCGGCAAATTGCAACGTGCTAGGTGTTGCCGGTGCATCATTGTCAATCAGAGACAACGTTGCTTGAACCTGACTACCCAATGTGGCAGCCGTCGGATTGCTCAGCGTGAATTGAATCGTTTCGGTGGGTTCCGAATCGGAATCATCAATGATCGTGATTGGCAATGGTTTGGGACTCGTGTCACCAGGGGGCCAGGTCAACGTTCCACTCCCGCCCGTATAGTCACTGTCAGCCGTCGCGGTACTTCCACCAGTCACCAAGTATTGGACACTGACTTCGCCATCACTTCCACCAACACGAGTCACGGTGAGGCTCAATTCGCCAGCGCCTTCATCGGCCGTATAAGTCGGTTCGGTGAATTGCAGCGTACCGGGCTGCTGTGGCACATCATTGTCGGTAATAGACAACGTTGCCTGAGTTTGGCTACCCAAGCTGGCATCGCCGGTCGGGTCAAGCAATCTCAATGTGAGCGTTTCCGTGGCCTCCACCTCGGTATCATCAATCAGTTGGAGATTCAAAGACTTAGGCGTGTCATCGCCGGAAGCCCAAGTCAACGTCCCACTTTCTCCAATGTAGTCGGTCCCTACAGTGGCCGTCCCATTGGCCAGATATTGCACCGACACTTCTCCATCTCTTCCTTCGGTACGAGTGACCGTCAGGTTGAGTGTCGTGTCGCCTTCATTGGCGGTCATTGTTGGGGCCGAAAATTGCAGCACACCGGGTTTGGGTTGGTCGTTTTCTACAATGGTCACTGACAACTGGTTTATGGTCCCTAACGTGGCCCCACCGGTCGGATTGGACAGGGTGACGGTGAAGGTTTCATCTCCTTCAAAGTCCGAATCATCGGTGATGGGCAGATTAATCGGCTTGGCCCCTTCATCGTAGTTGCTCCAGGTCAAGGTGCCGCTTTGAGCCGTATAGTCACTCCCAGTCGTTGCACTACCATCAGCAGTGGCATAGTCAACCGAGACGGTTCCATCGCTGCCGCCCCCCCGTTTCACTAACAGATTCACCGTGCCTTGAGCTTCTCCAATCCGAGCAAAGTTGACCGCCAATTGCAGTTGCCCATAATTCATAATCGGGTTGGTTGGCGTGAGTGCCACGATGGTGTCGATAGAACCGGTGCGAGTATCGACCTGAAATTGTTGTGGTTCATATCCATCGGCCGTCACATTGACCGTGTATTGACCACTTTCTATTTGGGTCAGGGCACGGCCTTGATCTTGAACATGAGCGTCAGGTGTGACTTGAGTGTCCGCCCGGTAATAATCAATTTGGACGTTGGACACCGGTTGCGAGTCGGTGTGATTTTCGACGTTCAAGTTGACATGGGAAGGCGGCTTATTGGTGTTATTGGTGGTGAATGAAAACACCGAACTGCTTGCCGTTCTCGCACCAAACGGATCCACCGCTTCCACTTTCCAGTAATAAGTGGTTTTGTCTTTGAGGCCCAACGTGCGATTCTTCATCACCGCTGTTTCGTCAAGGAAACTCATCGCATCGGTGAGTTCTTCCTGTATGTAAGCGACCGTACCAAATTCTTCCTCTTCAGATAAAATCAGGCGGTAAGTCACCGCCTGATTGTCTGGATCGGTGGTGGTTTCCCAATTAAACAGTACCACGGTTTTTTGTTCACTGTCATCGGCCGGTAACACCAAATCAAACCCATTGGGCGGCGTATTACCCGCTTCATCCTTGTAAATCACCGAGCGTTTAATCGGCGAAATATCCTTGGTTTTGGTATCGCGCACAAAGTAAAACGCTTCGTATTTGCCCGGCGACGTGAACTGGTCAAAGTAAGTTGTGCAACGATGGGTTTGACCATCACAACCTAGAAAGGCCCGCTTTAAATCAGGGAGTTCCAGTTGTTCGCTTTGTTCGGTGCCGGTTGAACTCAATTGCACTGACGGCGGACGAATATCTACCACCGCCGAATTGATTCGGTTGGCATCGTTTACCTGGATGACCAGTGAGGCAGCGGATTCCAAGGCGGTTAAATAAAGGCTGTCGCTGACACCAATAATTTCAGCCGGGTTGCCGGAAGAATTGGTGTCGTAGTTGATGCCGACTCCTAATAACACTTTCGCCGCTTCGACCCCATCACCGTCAGTGGCGAGGGTATTGCTGCCTTTGCTATCACCATTATCATCGAGCAGCGGGTGTTGAACCGCTTGATCGCGAAAACGATTGGTTGTGTTGGTCGAACTATCGCCACGCCGAGTCAATAATTCAGTACGCTCGGTGGCGTATTCAAACGCGGCCTTGACGTTATCCCCTTTACCTAAGCGGCCAAAAAATTCTTCCATGAAATACTCACCACTACGAATGCCGTCCGGTTCTTCTGGCCCCTTGTACGATTCTTCTGAGGCGGTGGCACTGGTCACGATAATCCGGCCTTCCCCAGACACTTCGGGAATAAAACTGCCCGAATAACAAGCGCCTAGAATAATCAGACGGGGTTTGGCTAAGACGGTGTCTGATAGCCCATCTTCCAAGTGATCTAGCCAACTTGCTAACTCAGCCGGCTTAATCACATCATCAAACGCATCATCATTGTCGTTATAAATGTGAAAAGTCCCGTCACTGCCACCGTGATCGATCATGATGACATAGAACGGTGCCGGGTTGCTAGACAGACGATCTTTGAGCTCGGTAAAGGCGGCTTCAATGTCGGATTTGAGCGGCAAGCCATCCACTCCGTCTTGGGCGGTGTTGTAGTTGAAGTACTTGATGTTGTCGTCTTCAAACCCCCGCTCAATCAGCTTGTGGTAACTGCGGTGAATGGTTTTGTTATGGGCTGCTAAGCCTTCTTCATTGGCAATTTTGCCTTGTACCAGAATGGCATAGCCAGCCGACGCACCGACTAACACCGCTTCATCCCCTGATTCCGAGGCCAAAACAAGTGAGTCTCCGGCAAACGTGGCTTTAAAACCGAAGGCCCCTTCTAGCATCGGGTCAAATAAAGCCGGTAAAGACAAGTCTTCAAACTTGAATTGCCCAGTATTGGTATGCGTGGTTGTGGTTTGTGTCACTCGTTGACCATCGGGTGCGGTAATGGTTAGCACAATCTCTTTACCAGACAAATCTTCACCGGTTTCTGGGAAACGGTTTAATTTGCCGACCAGATCCAACGTATCGCTGTTTAAGATGGTGGCACTGCTACTTTCCAGATAAAGTTCGCTAAACCCTTTGCCAATGCCAACCGTGATACTTTTTTCAATACCGCGATTTTCTAGTTTATCAAAAGCACGGGCCGTTATCGTGTAATCGCCGGGCGGAAAAGAAATACCACCGGTATCATAAGTCCAGTCATCAGTACCGGTGGCCCTCACCCAAGTCGGTGTCAATACAAAGCTCCCCTCTTCAGTAAGATAAGTACTGCCATTGGTGATTTGAAGTTCAACGTAATCCACTCCAATGCCACCAGTTGCGTCAGCCGCTGTGCCTTTGATAGAGGACATGCGGGCTAATTCGTCCTTATCTTCAGGTGTTGTGAGCGCAACAGTTGGGGGCTGTGTATCCACAAAGTAGGTTTCCGTCGTGACTTCGCTGGCAACCCCATCTTCCACGCGTATATATTTCAGAATCGTGGTGGTATTTGCGGGTATCGCAATCGGAGCGACATATTGCGTTGATGACCGGGTTGGGGTGCTACCATCCACAGTATAGTAAAACTTATCACAAGTGAAACATTGCAAATAAACTTGCGGGGTAAAGTTGTAGTTTCCTCCGCGTGGTAACGCATTGGTAATGTTCGTATGCTCGTAGTGTCGAAGAAAATTGCTATAAAAATCTCCAATAATCGCGTCTAAATTGCCATCATTGTCAATATCTGCTAAAAATGGAGTACTATAATTGCTTAACTCCACATCCACAAACGGATTAGCTGCATCCGTTCTGGCAAGAAACTTTGGAACACTTGCTGTGCCCGTGTTTTCAAAATAGTGAATAGTGCCCGCATGTTCTCCAACAAACATATCAATATCGCCATCATTATCAAAGTCAATGAAGTTAGGAGAACCGAAGAATACCCCTATCTGATTAAAAGGGTTATTTATCCCGGTTTGTTTCACAAAATTAGGAATATTTCTAGTCCCTTCATTTTTATAATAATATATTGAAATTCCTTCACATCCTATAAATGACATTGAACCTGAATCTTGACACCCAATAAGAGCATCCAAATCGCCATCTTGATCAAGATCAACAAAAGAAGGGGTCATTAAACCGGTGATTCCTAGATGGATTTCATCTAGTGGATTAGTTGCTCCGGTTTCAAATAGGGGGTCAGTTGCTGTACCAGTATTTTGATAGTATTTGATCGTGCTTATATTTCTGACAAAAGCATCAAAATCACCATCATCATCAATATCAGCAAAAGCTGGATAACTTGCACTGCCAACATCTATACCATCAAAAGGATTTGTACCCTCTATTTCTTCCACCACAAATAACGGACTGTCTGGCGTACCGGTATTTTTATAGTAATTGATGACACCATCATTTTCGCCAATAAAAATGTCTAAATCGCCATCATTGTCAATATCAACCAAAGAAGGTGCAATCGCTTTTCCTAGGCTAGTTTCTTCAAAAATTATTGCTATTGCTTGATTAAAAAAACGTCCGCCGGTTATCTGCCCAAAATTCTCATAATAACTGATAGTGCCATCTTCTTTTCCGATAAAAGCATCCTTATCGCCATCTTGATCCCAGTCAACAAATGTCGGAGCATTATTTTTTCCGTCTCTGATATCCGCAAATGGACTGATTTGTGGCACAAAATAGGGATGACGAGCAGTACCAGTATTTTCATAGTAAAAAACAGAGTAATCATGTTCACCGATAAAAGCATCAAAATCACCATCGTGATCAATATCAACAAACGTTGTCTTGCTATTTACAGCAAAAATATCGGTAAATTTTTTCAGCGGATTATCTGTTTCCAAGCGTTTGACAAAGGTTGGGCTAATGGCAGTGCCAATATTTTCATAGTAGTTGGGATACAGTTTTCCCGAGCTTTCATTAACAAAAACATCAAAATCACCATCTTTATCTATATCAACAAAAGAGGGGACACTATTCCCTTCTTCAAGGATAATAGCATCAAGAGGATTATTTGAACCATTTTGAACCACAAATGTTGGTGAACTAGATGTTCCGGTATTTTTATAGTGAAGAAGTGTACCGAGTCTATTACCTAAAAAAACATCCAAATCACCATCATTATCAATATCAACCAAAGCTGGACTGTTATCATAACCGGATGTTATGCCATCGAAAGGATTATCTGTTCCAGTTTTCTCTACTAAATTCGTCCCGGTATTTTCATAATAGTAAACACCTACATTTTCTCCTTCCCCCTCTGTTCCAATGACAGCATCGAAATCGCCATCTTTGTCAAGATCAGCAAATGTGGGAATACTATTTGTACCAAAATCTATGCCATTAAACGGATTTATACTGTCGCGTCTTACAAATAAGGCCACATTAGGTTTTAAACCGGTCGCTCTTAAATCAGAGCCATCATATTCATACGCCCCCATATCAACCTTATCATTAAATATACGTGTATTTCCCTCTAGGTCCTTTGGTATAGAAGTAATTGCCTCATTATCGCCAATGTCAATGGCCGGAGAATAACGGGATAAACGTAAATCACCATTGCGTTCGTCAACAAACAATGGATCATGAGTTATATTACCCTCGCCACAAATCGCATCTTTTATTGATGCACAAGAATCTTGTATTAAGCTATTACTGATCCTTAGGGTAGCATTCAAATTCAAAATTTGTAGATTAGCTATTCGCACATCACTTGCAGCATTAGCCCATACAATAACATTTTTGAAAATCGAATTACTGTCTACATTGTATATTCCATCACCAAATGATCGGGCATCGTTGCCACTGATGGTTACATTGGTTAGAGTGAGATTACTACTCTCGTAATTGCCAATACCGCCACCATAACTTTCAGCGAAGTTATTGTAAAAGATAATATTAGTCAAAGTAGGACTGCTAGAGGTGTTATACATCCCACCGCCATCATGAGCTGTGTTGCCTATAACAACTAAATTGACTAAAGTCGGACTACCCGCATTATTAAATATGCCGGCTCCGCTACTATCTGGATTAGGAGAATCACTACTACCATTAGCCAATCCCCCGGTAATGACAAAACCATCTAAAATAGCCGTGTCATCGGTACCGCTGCCAGTCACAACCGTGTAAACATTATCACCGCTGATATTATTGACAACTGTAATAATGCCATCAGTATCGGTAGTATCGTTATTATCAATATCACCGCTTAACACGGTTTTATTAGCATTCCAATTGCGTTCCTCACGGGAGATTTCGTTGCCCGCAAAGCCGCCGTATAGAGCAACCCCATTTTTTAATTGAAAAGTTGCCGTGCGATCAGTTCCACTAGTGGCTTTATAAACGCCTTTCGCCACCCATATTTCACCAATGGTTGTATCAGTCAGGGCCGTTTGTAAATCAGTATAAGCATTTGTCCACGAAGTACCGTCATTGTTGCCGGTGGCATCGTGTTTAACATAAATAGCTCCCCTAACTGCTATATCGAAAGCTGCTAATGTGGCAATTTTGGCGCTCGTGTTGGATACAGTGATAACAATACCCGTGGTGGTGCCACTGGCAATTGGTGTGCCAGTCAGTGCGCCGGTACTGGTGTCAAAATTGGCCCATGAGGGTTGGGGATTAATGGAAAAAGTTAAGGCACTACCTTCGGCTCCAAACACGGTTGGGGTAAAACTGTAAGCTTGGTTTGCTACGAGATTAGTGGCAGGAGTGCCGGTGATAGTCAATACAGTGGAAAGAATATCAAACTGCGTAGAGTCATCACTACCGAAATCGCCACCTGAGGCAATCTCAGTCCCTTCGGCGTCGGTAAGAGAATAAGAGCCATTACCATAATCACAACAAAAACCATCACCCTCACTATCATAAACGGCCAAGGTATAGCCGGTGCCAGTTAGCAAGTCTATGGTTTCTTCAATAGGAGTGGTATTGCCATTTTCATAAGGGCCACCTTCTGCAATGATGGTATCACTCGAATCAATTATTTTCCAAGTTGTCTCGCTCCCATAGTTATCGGGGGTGAGGTTGAGAGTCACGGGGCCAACATAAGCATACGTCCCTTGTGCCAAGAACAGTAATGCGCAGAGAGTGAGCATGGTGTATGGGCGAAAAGAAGTGGCCCAATCACGTAATATTGGAATGGCACCAATGTTGGTGCGTTTTCGTTTATGAGTCATTGTTGTTAGCTCCAGTTGGTTGTTGAGTGGATTGGCTTTACTTATGAAAAAATTAAAAATCAAAAATTAAAAATCTCTAATACACCTGATACGCTTTCATGAACAAATTAGTATACCGGATACGCGAAATATTTCGCTCGAAATAAAACCAATTCCTTGAAGAGATATTGGGACTGGCAATATTGGCATATTTTTTGCGATTCGCGCGCGTTTATTTAGTATTAGTAGAGGCTCTTGCAAAACCCCAGGTTTCACCTCTTGCTCTTCACGTTCAACCCCTACGGGGTTGATATTGTTAAAAGAATAACCCCAGGAGCCTCTTGCTTTTACCCCAGGTGAAACCTGGGACAACCCCGATAGGGGTTGAATGTGAAGAGCAAGAGGTGAAACCTGGGGAAACTTTCAAAAAGAGTTTTGCAAGAGGCTCAGTAGTATATCGTATTTGCACTTTGGTAAAAAAAGTCAGGCCTTTTCAAAAAGACCGGTGAGCTGGGATTTTCAAATAAACGAAACTTATGACGGTGGACAGTATAACAAATTATTTGATTTTTAGAAAATTCATCGAGAAATCCGATTTTTGAAAAATCGGATTTCTTCGCCAAACCAAAGTTATTCGTTTATTTCGGGTTGTATTACCGGTAGGTTGATGGTTTGTTCGCCATTAAACACGATCATCCCATTTTCTAGCCGATAGCCAAAGTAGATTCGTAGTTGGCCTTCAACCAGTCCACCTTGGTAGATTTCTACCGGGACTGACGCTGCCAGTGTGATATCAGAAACGGCAGCCACGAGTTTCTCCAAATCAAAATCCCAGAGCAGTGGTCGTTTTTGGTTGTCCAGCATAAAGAACAATTCACCGGTCGATTCCTCTCCGGCTAGGGTCAATCCGGCTAACACCAGAATATCGGCCTTTTGGTCAACATGAGCGGCATCGACATCGATTTGACCCAGAATCTTGACCAATTGGGTTGGTGACAGAGTTAGCGTACTCTGATAGTCTTGTTCATTGACTGACGCACCGCCTTTGAAGACCGTCGTAAGAGGCGGACAGTCGTCATTTGGACAGAAGATGGCACTGCCGTTGCCTAAACTGGGCAACTCGTTGTCCAGTCCGATTGGGTGCGGATACTTTAGGACGACGGTATTTTTAGCATAGCAGGATTTTGATAGAAAGCTTCATGATTTCTTTTATATTGTTGATTTTCATATAATTTCCAATACTCTTCAAAGTCTCCGCTTATCTTTAAAGAACGAAGCTTCAACAATGCTTCCGCTCCTAATAAGCCCCATCTTGCCCCAGTTATTTCCATTCGGTCTTTCACTAAATAACGACCGGCCCCTTCAATAACCCCGGTGGCAACCGGATAGCCCAATTCAAGGTATTCATTATAATGCAAATAATCAGAATGATATCGTTCCTATTTAGCACACGAATCAACTGGTTCTCGAACTGATTTTGTAAGGAACCGGCCGGTGGCGGAACGTCTCATACCCGCTGCAACAAAATTGCCTCTTCCTTTGAGAATCGAATAAAATTTTTCAGAAACCCATTCTCTCACATTATCTGCATTATTCAAAACTTTTCCGGCATTCCAAACATATTCCAGAATATGAATAATATCACAAATGATCGTCAGCTTTTTATCGAATTTTTGAGCAAATTTTTTAATGATTTTAATTTGGTTGGGATCTCCATCAACAAGCACCACCCATTCCTTTTTATCAGAACCGGAACGTTTCAATGCCTCTTCAAACATTCCACGGATAATATATTCACCAGAGTTTTCTAATCCAGCCCACACACGTTTTGCTTTTGGAGAAGGACGTTTGCTTGTCTCCTTTTTCGGAACATTATTGAAAAATTCATCATGAATATCTTTCGGTTCTCTAATAAAACGATCTATTTCGTAAACAGATGCAACTGTAGCCATTCTTTTAGAATTGAAGTTCCGGTTCCCCGTTAATTTAAAATTATCTTCATCTGTTTTTTTATTTTCTGCTCTTTTTTTAGGAGCGAAACGTAAATCTTCATGTCTCATCATAACACCTTTGCCGTCGGATGTTAAAATCATTAATGGCCGTTTTATTGCTGTTTGTTTTTCATCTCTCTTTTTACGGTCATAAAATGTTTCAAAATCTTTGGCGGCATCGATAATGACCTTCCTTGCCTGACGTTTGGGAATGTTAACTCCAGTCCATCTTTTTACTGATAATACTGATTCATTAAATGAACTCTTTACCGATTCTAAAACCAGATTTTTTTGTAAAATATAGGATATATTTATGATAGGAAGATTTAACATGGCATCTAAAGGAAATAAGCTTGATGCATTTCTGGCAAAATAACCGAGCCGTTTTATTTCAATATCACCAAGAATTGTTTTTATCGTCCAGGTTCTTATTCTTTTGTGAGTCCGGTCAATTCCATCTGTCCCTATCACGTTCAAGCCTATGTCACCAACCCCGCGGGCTGAAAAATGCTCAATTAACATTCGACGCAGCAGTTCTCTGCCATCTTGGCTAAGATAATTTTCAAGATCACTTAATTCTAAGTGACGAGATTGTTTATCTCTTAAAAAATCAGTCATTTCACAAAATTTTTCTTCAGCAAACTGGAAATAATCTGTATCGATCATGAATGTTAATATGCCACATAATTGCACACTTCAAAGTATCCCCTCAATAAATCGAGGCAAAGACTTGGATGGTTTTGCCAAGTCGTCTCATTTTATCAAGCCATCGTGGAAAACCGGTCAGGTATCCCTCGGATATTGAGAAGATACCACTTAAATAATTATATGCACATTTTGAACATAATTCAAACCTAAATAATTATATAACTGTTTGAATATTAAATATAGTTACGTCGTCCTAAAGTATCCGCACCCTATTGGAATGGCACCGATTTTGGTGCGTTTTCGTTTACGAGTCATTGTCGTTAGCTCCAGTTGGTTGTTGAGTGGATTGGCTTTACTCATGAAAAATCAAAAATCAAAAATCAAAAATTAAAAATCTCTAGTACACCGGATACGCTTTCATGAACAGATTAGCATACCAGATACGCGAAATATTTCGCTCGAAATAAAACCAATTCCTTGAACAGATATTGGGACTGGCAATATTGGCATCATTTTTGCATTTCGCGTATTATTTGATATATATATACTCCAAACGTTCAAGTTTTCGGATTTCAGACCCGCCTGGTTTTCAAAACCTGGCAATCTGGACTGGCGTTTCTTAAATCATTTTCAGTGGTTCAAAAAAAAATATTTGAAAACGGAGTGTATTCTTATAAGTACCTGTTCATATATTTTTCAAAAATAAAATTAATAAAAACAATAGATTACGTCGTCAAAATACCACAAAACTTATGGGCGGGTACTTAATCCGAAAACTTGAACGTTTGAAGTATATTCCCTTGTTGTAAAAAATTACCTCAATCCAGCAAGTCAGTTTATCTTTACTAACTATAATAATCAATTAGTTTTAGATAAAACGGGGTCGCTTGTTTTCACACAGAAAGTGGACTTTTTAATGAGGTTAGTGAATCACTTGCCGGATTTAGGTATTAATTTTTAATTAAATGAGCCTCTTGCAAAACTCTTTTTGAAAGTTTCCCCAGGTTTCACCTGGGGCTATTCACATTTTCAGGCTAAAGTTTCGCTTGGCGAAACTTTAGCCTGAAAACCCCTATCGGGGTTGTCCCAGGTTTCACCTGGGGAGAAAGCAAGAGGCTCCTTGGGTTATTCTTTTAACAATATCAACCCCGTAGGGGTTTTCAGGCTAAAGTTTCGCTTTGCTAAACTTTAGCCTGAAAATGTGAATAGCCCCAGGTGAAACCTGGGGTTTTGCAAGAACCTCAAATTATCAAAATTTGACAAATCCCTCAAATAAGTTTCTGTGTTTAGCTTTTTTATCAAAAAAGACTACTTAACTTACCGATTTTGTGACCGCCGTTTTGCTTTGAGTCTATTTAGAGCATATTTGGTGCCAAAATAAAAATGACTTTAATTTCAAATAGATAGAATAATAGTGGATTCTCCCGATGGTCAAATGACGAATAGATTGCGAATAGATTCAATTAAATGATTGATTTTAAAATAATTTGTGATTGCGAATAGATTGCGAATAGATTCAATCCAATGATTGATTTTGAAATTTTTCAAAAAATTTTTTTCCGCTATCCGATTTTTGAAAAAATATTTGGTCTGGAATCGAGAAATCCGATTTTTGAAAAAATCGGATTTCTTCGCCGAACCAAAGTTATTCGTTTATTTCGGGTTGTATTACCGGTAGGTTGATGGTTTGTTCGCCATTAAACACGATCATCCCATTTTCTAGCCGATAGCCAAAGTAGATTCGTAGTTGGCCTTCAACCAGTCCACCTTGGTAGATTTCTACCGGTACTGACGCTGCCAGTGTGATATCAGAAACGGCAGCCACGAGTTTCTCCAAATCAAAATCCCAGAGCAGTGGTCGTTTTTGGTTGTCCAGCATAAAGAACAGTTCACCGGCCGATTCTTCTCCAGCTAGGGTCAATCCGGCTAACACCAGAATATCGGCCTTTTGGTCAACATGAGC
>Ga0233403_10000816_pt1 | contig 14908 bp, 12 predicted proteins | sample Na_oxic_1_MG_FD_179866 | JGI IMG/M metagenome (GOLD analysis project Ga0233403, IMG submission 179866) | Seawater microbial communities from Saanich Inlet, British Columbia, Canada - Na_oxic_1_MG | ecosystem: Environmental > Aquatic > Marine > Inlet | place: Canada: British Columbia | collected...
TGACTCCTGATAAAAGAGGGGATGAAAGAGCATTTTATAAGTTAAATTAATCACTTTAGTAAGCCCCCTTGGCTTTCAAGACTGCGGGTACAGTTTGAAGCAAAAGTACCATGTCATTCCAAAAAGACTGGTTATTGATGTATTCCAAATCCATCTCAACCTGTTTTGGAAAAGGAATCTCTGAACGCCCCGACACTTGCCAAATACAGGTGATACCCGGTGTCACTCTTAAACGCAGACGTTGATAAGAGCTATATTGTGCCACTTCGCTCGGCACGGGCGGACGTGGGCCAACTAAAGACATATCACCAATGAACACATTCCAAAGTTGTGGCAGTTCATCAATAGAAAATTTACGAATAAAACTACCAACCCGTGTAATACGTGGATCATTTTTCATTTTAAATAACACACCACCTTTCATTTCATTTTCTTTCATCAATGCTGCTTTACGCGCCTCAGCATCAATATACATAGAGCGAAACTTCCACATTTGAAATTTTTGCCCATCTTTACCAACACGAGTCTGGAAAAAGAATATAGGCCCTTTTGAATCCAAACTAATCAGCCATATCACCATCAGCAACAAGGGACTCAACAAAACCAGGGCAGTGGCTGAAACGACTATATCAAAAAGACGCTTGGGAGTTAGATTGCTAACAAACATATCATCAGCAATTATCCAAGGACGACTATCTATAACTAAGTTTTCCGTTGTCATTGTTCTTCTCCGGATTTAAGAAATCAGTTCTAGGTTAAATTTAAATAACGATTTGATGTTATATGTTTAAGCAGAAATTGTGCCATATATAGTAAGCTATTAATTTTGTTTATTTTTTTAAAAGATTAGCCCACCAAAATGGGCAACTCAGTCAACCGTTATTTTCAATTTGCAACGCAATATCAAAAAAGATTTGCAAAATTTTTTTAAGTTCAGGCGTTACAGGCGTTCAGTCATTCAAAAATTCATAGAATCATAAAGCGGTTATCTGTTTCCAAATCACCTCAAAATCTTGACACCGTTTTAGTTTTCGATCTACTGCTCTCGTTGCATAGGCCCGATTTTCGTTTCAAATTCATTTTGCACAGGCCCGATTTTCGTTTCAAATTCGCCAAATTCGCCAAATTGGAGTGCAAAATTTATTTTGCATAACGCCTTCATTCCTAAACGCTTTTCATATTATTTAAAGAGATAAATATTTATATTGCACAGGCCCGATTTGAGTTCCAAATTCGCCAAATTCGCCAAACTCGCCAAATTTTCGTCCAAATTTATTTTGCATAACGCCTTCATCCCTAAACGCTTTTCATATTATTTAAAGAGATAAATATTTATCATTGCACAGGCCCGATTTTCGTTTCAAATTCGCCAAATTCGCCAAATTCGCCAAATTGGAGTGCATGTTATTTTGCATAACGCCTTCATCCCTAAACGCTTTTCATATTATTTAAAGAGATAAATATTGATACCTCCAAACATATGAACACCTAAACACCTGTTAATCCTAAACGCCTTAATAAAAAAATGACAACCCTATTCCTATTCACTTTATTAATAATATTATTACTAATTGGCGTGCCTGTTGCCATTGCGCTAGGGCTTTCTAGCGTATTAACGATTTTATTTTTCTCAACAGACTCACTAGCCTCCTTATCTTTGAAACTGTTTCAAAGCATGGAGCATTATACATTACTCGCGATACCTTTTTTTATACTCTCAGCCGGTTTTTTATCCACAGGCGGGGTGGCTAAACGGATTATCCGCTTTGCTATCGCCTGTGTCGGTTCCGTGCGCGGCGGGATGGCGATGGCTTCCGTATTGGCTTGTATGCTGTTTGCGGCCGTATCGGGTTCCTCACCAGCGACGGTAGTCGCGATTGGTTCCATAGTGATCGCCGGTATGGTAGCGACGGGTTATACGGAGGCCTTTGCTGTTGGCGTTGTCGGCAGTGCCGGGACTTTGGGCATTTTGATACCGCCTTCTATCGTCATGGTGGTTTACGCGGCTATCACTGAAATCTCTGTAGGCCGCTTATTTGTCGCTGGGATAGTGCCCGGCCTATTGGCCGGCCTGATGTTGATGATAGGCATTTATGGATTAGCGCGAAAACGCAATTTGCCGAAAATGCAGCCCGCATCATGGGTTGAAATCTTAGACTCAGGCAAACAAGCGATTTGGGGATTATTATTGATCGTGATTGTGATCGGCGGGATTTATAGCGGGATATTTACCGCGACGGAGGCGGCTGCCGTGGCAGCAGTCTATGCCTTTGTGATAGCCGTGTTTTTATATCGCGATCTCAAATTCACAGAAGTACCGAAAGTCTTAACCGAATCAGGCAAAGTGACGATAATGCTGATGTTCATCATCACGAATGCGATGTTATTTGGACACGTTTTAACGACAGAACAAATCCCACAACAGATTGCGGCCGAAATGATCAATGCCGGGATGCCACCGTGGCTATTTTTAATAGTTGTGAATGTCTTATTATTAATAGGCGGCAGTGTTATGGAACCGTCAGGGTTATTATTGATCGTCGCGCCGATTTTATTTCCGATAGCGACACAATTAGGGATTGATCCGATTCATCTGGGGATCATCATGGTCGTAAATATGGAAGTCGGGATGATCACGCCACCAGTGGGCTTAAATTTATTTGTCTTGGTTGGGATTACCGAAATGAATTTAGTCAATGTGATTAAGGCCGTCGCGCCTTGGTTAGTTATCTTATTGATATTCTTAATGATGATCACGTATATACCGGCGATCAGTTTATTTTTGCCCGATCTGCTGTTCGGCCCGCAAAGGTAGTGTTTTTCAGTTATCAGTTATCAGTTATCAGTTATCAGTTATCAGTTATCAGTTATCAATGTCTTGATATTCAGTATGTTTAAGGGCAACCTATTTCTCTGACAAACTCTAGAATCCTTGTAGTGATAACTTGCATTTTAAAAAAAGGAAGATTAGAATTGCGCCGTTTTTATTTAATAAAAGCTGTGATATCGTCACTTGAACAATAGGCTTAAAATACCCTGTATTTGTTAATGGGTACTATTTTACGACTACCGATTCATTTATGCTAACAAATGTTAACAATAGCACTCTTTTCAAATATAAACTAAAAAGAGAGGGTGAATCTACCAAAAACCTCAGAAAAATTTCTGAGATCGCTTTATACAACCTGAATTGGCTTGGTTCTCGCCAATTGCGCAAAAGGTTGTAAGTCTTAGGTTTTACCAGTCTGACTTTTCAGACTGAACCAAATACCTACCACTTGAATTAAAGTCCCTTGACTCTAACCGTTAATAAAAATACCATGAAGTTAATATTTTGTCAAGCAGATCATTAATATCTGATTTATCTGAAACCCGTTTTTATTAAACTTTATTAATATTTGTTAGCAAAAGATTTACTATGTGTGAACCCTCAGTGATGTCAAAAAGCCGGGGGGTCGTAGTAAAAAAAAGGGCTTTTTGGGGCGATTTGGGGTGTTTTTATTGTAGTGAACAGACGAACAGGGGCATAAAATGGTGGGTTGACAGCCGATATAGGCAATTGAAACGCTTCCGAGCCCGCATCCATTACGTCTGCAACACCAGTGTTGACAGCCGACATAGGCAATTGAAACATCAGCGTTATTATTCAAATAACGGGCAGTCCGTCCAGTTGACAGCCGACATAGGCAATTGAAACAAAATGGATTGATATTTGATTTATTTCCAAATTTAGAAATGTTGACAGCCGACATAGGCAATTGAAACTGCCGGAAACATGTGGTCAAATTGAATTCTGTGTTCAGTTGACAGCCGACATAGGCAATTGAAACAGAATGAATTGATATCTGACTCACTTCTAAATTTAGGAGTTGACAGCCGACATAGGCAATTGAAACACGTGCGACTTGTTCTCGGTAGAATCAACAAGATAGTTTGCTGAGATACTGGGGTCTCTCGTCGTAAGACGGAGATAACTGTTAAAGATGGTGTAATTAATATTACTCGCGTTAGTTGGTTGATCTATAACAATAGCAAAGCGAAAAGCGTCACCCGCGTGGTTTAATAGCTGTTATTCTGCGTGAGCAAGGGTGAAAAGCTATACAGGGAATTTAGTTTAGGCAAGCAAGGTTAATAAGGGTACGAGAGAAACTTATACAACCGTCGTCAATTGGATGGACACACTAGGTTAGGGGAGATGAACTGGGTTTTTCATTTTTCACCAACTCATAAGAACCTCGGCGGAAAGTGAGGCCCTACGTTAACTATTAACATCTTTTACGGTACAAGGAAAAACGAAAGTGCGGCACTCAGGCACTTACATTGGATTGTGTTTGAGAGGTGGGCCTAGCAAGCTTGCTTTAAGCCCCTTTCGGGTAGGATGATCTCGCTTCGCTCGTTACTGCGTTTGAATAGGAAGCAAAGGCCTTCTTGTAATGAGAAGGATATGCTGATTGATTCACTGGCTTGTTTGAGTAAAAAGTGAGTAAGAGATACTGGAAACGGTTGAGTAGATGCGAATAGCAACAATATGAATATAGTGGAACGACAAACGACAATACCCTTACCAATACCAAATCGAATTCTCCCCAATTGGGAGAAATGGGATTGGAATCAAATCATTTGGCGAAACGTTGAGAAACGAGTGTTCAATCTCCAAAAGCGAATTTACAAAGCAACAAAATCGGGTCAACGCAAAAAGGCACTGAGCCTTACCAAACTTTTGATGCGTAGTTCCAGTGCCGTTTTACTTGGAATCAGGCGAGTCACGCAGGATAACCAAGGCAAGAGGACGGCCGGGATAGATGGTAAGAAGTATTTGACACCAGTGCAAAGACGACATCTTGCAGTGGAATTAATGAGAATGGCCCGCAATCGTTGGAAAGGGTATAAATCGCTGCCAATAAGGAGGAAATTCGTACCCAAACCAAACGGCAAACAGAGACCTTTGGGGATTCCTATTCAAAAAGATCGAGTGGTGCAATATGTTGTCAAAGCAGCTATAGAACCCTTTTGGGAAGCTGAATTTGGCCCAGAAAGCTATGGTTTCCGACCCGCTATGGGCACACATGACGCTATAGGAGATATATTTTACAGCGTCAACCAGAAACATAAGTGGGTATTGGATGCTGATATAAAGGGATGCTTTGATAACATTGACCACCAATTTATTCTTAATAAGATCACTAAACACGGCAAACCATTAATAAAACAATGGCTCAAACGTGGAGTGATGGATGGTGAGATATTGACAAGGACAGAAATGGGAACGCCTCAAGGGGGCATCATATCGCCACTCTTAGCGAATATTGCACTTGATGGTATGGAATCGTATTTACGATATAAACTATCAGAAAGTTATAATCAAAGAACCACCAATGCTTTAAAAGTCATTCGATATGCAGACGATTTTGTTGTCGTTCACGAGGACTTGGAGATCATACATAAAGCCAAGGAATACTTGGTAGAATGGCTCAAAGTTCGCTTCTTTACGTTTTCACATGACAAAACAAAAATCGTCTCAACCGGAAGAGATGGATTTGACTTTTTAGGTTTTGAGGTTAAGCAATATTCAATAGAGAGCCGAAAAAAGAGCGGGCATTATAAAAGAACCTTGCCTAAAAAGCAAGCAAAAAGTCGCAAGGACTTTAAAGTTCTGATAAAACCATCGAAAAAGGCCATCAAAAAGCATAAAGAGAAAATAGCTTCGGTTTTTGAACAGAAGAAGGCTGCAAAACAAGACCAATTAATAGAGAGGCTTAATCCAATTATCAAAGGTTGGGCTAACTATTATAAAGGGGCCGTGAGCAGTCAGGTATTTGCAAAATTAGACCACTACGTTTGGCAGAAAGCTTACCGATGGGCAAAACGCCGTCACCCTTCAAAGAGTAAACATTGGATAGTGGATAAGTATTTTGGGACGTTTAAAAGGGAACAGAATGGTAGCATTAGGTCAAGTCAAAGAAAATGGTGGTTTGCAAGCCCAGAAAATCGTATTATGTTACATGCCGATACCCGAATCAAGAGACATATCAAGGTGAGGAAAGGTAAATCTTATTACGATGGAGATACCGAGTATTGGGCACAGAGACTGAGTAACGGATACGATAATATTAGTCCGAGCAAGGCCAAGCTATTGAGAGAACAGGAAGGTAAGTGCCCAGTGTGTAACGGGGCTTTAAAGAATATCGACTTGATGGAAACACATCACGAAAGGAGTTTTATTAGAAAAGGAGTCGATTACGTTCTGGCTTTATTACACCGACACTGTCATGATCTGATTCACGGGAAATATGGAACTCGTGACGTTGCCTCGAAGAGAGAATAAGTGGGCCATATCCCCAGTTATAGCCAATTATAATTGCTAGAGGAGCCGTATGAGGTGAAAGTCTCAAGTACGGTTTTGAAGACCAGTCCCTTGCGGCGACGTAGGGGGCTGAGTTTAACAGTTAAACATAATCCTAATGTTGATATTTCTGATTTGTTGACAGCCGACATAGGCAATTGAAACAAAAAGACATGAGAATAAAGATTAACCGTTAACCATTTTTGAAAGGATAGGCTATAAAATGTTACAAAGTTATAAAGCCGTTTTAAAAGGTCAGCAATTGGAATGGATTGATGATAGAAAAGTCTCTGCGAATAACCAGCCTTTTTTGGTTTATGTGACTTTACTAAAAGAAGAACCTATTCCTCAACAACTCAAATTACCCGGACAACCAGCCATTGATAGACTTGAAGAAATAGTCGATTTAAATGGCGCGGTGTCTAAAATTGATCCCCTTAAATGGCAACAAGAAATGCCTCAAGAACGGATAGAGCCTATAGAAAATCTCCAACCATCAAGTCTGATGTCCAAATTAAAACAGAGCAAAATTCAGGCACCAAAGGATTTTGCCAAAAATATTGATGCTTACTTAAATGGATTTAACACCCCAGATCCGTTGTACTAGGCTTATTGAAAAAGGAAACAACAATGTATACTGATATACCAAAACCGATAATTAAACCGAATGTCAAGCCCTCTACCAAAACAACTTCAAGAGAAGGTGTCATTAAAAATAAGGTAGTCTCTCCAAACCAATGGAGGTGTTCAAACAATGGGAATTGGGTAATTGAGAATTTTGAATTGGGATATTAGCCACGGAATGACACAGAAAGCACGGAATTTTTCCGTGTTTTTCCGTGTTTTTCCGTGGCAAAATATTTGAAATAAAAAGATAATTTAATTTCGTGATATTGCCTTTGAGTTATCAATTAAATGACAGATAAAAATAGTGTTCTGAAACAAATTAATCTCCGCAATTTTCTGAGTTTGCATGAAGTATCATTGCCCTTTAAACCCTTAACCGTTTTAAGCTATCGCAAAATAAATTTTGCACTCCATCGCAAAATAAATTTTGCACTCCATCGCAAAATAAATTTTGCACTCCAAGCTATCGCAAAATAAATTTTGCACTCCAAGCATTTCTAAAAATTTATTTTGCTTCGGTGACGCAAGAGACGCTTCGAGGCAAGATTTCTCTTGAAAAAGAGCATCTTTTGCATCTTTTGCGTCTTTTGCGTCTTTTGCGTCTTTTGCGTTTAATATAAAACTAAATTGACTCTAGCCATATCCCTCTGTTTCCAAAAAAGCCTCTCAAGATAAAACATAACGTCATGAATCAACACCTCACTGATGAAGCTTACCAAAACAATAGTTTGAGTGGCGTTTCTCGTACCTTTGCGCTGACTATTCCTCAATTACCACCGGCCTTATGTCAAGTCGTTGGGAATGGCTATTTGTTGTGCCGTATTGCTGATACCATAGAAGATGAACCCAATTTAACCCCGCAACAAAAAAGACTCTTCTCTCAAGAATTTATTCAAGTCGTTGCTGGGGAAGCTTCCCCTAAAGCCTTAAGTCAAGCCTTAGAACCGCTACTCTCCGATAGCACTTTAGAGGCAGAAAAAGATTTAATTCGCAATACGCCCCGCGTTATTCGTCTTACTCACAATTTTACCCATCCACAACGTACCGCTTTACACCGCTGTGTGCGTATCATGGCCCAAGGTATGGCAGAATTTCAGCAAAATAGCAGTCTAAGCGGTTTAAAAGATTTAGCCGAAATGGATCGGTATTGCTATCATGTCGCCGGAGTCGTGGGAGAAATGTTGACGGATTTATTCTGTGATTATTCGCCAGAGATTCAAAAGCATGAAGCCCGTTTGCAAAAACGCGCTATTTCATTTGGGCAAGCCTTACAAATGACGAATATTCTCAAAGATATTTGGGAAGATTATCAACGCGGCGCGTGTTGGCTACCGCAAGACGTGTTTGCACAGGTAGGTTTTGATTTGAACACCCTCTCGCCTGGGCATTATGATCCCGCTTTTGGTGAGGGTTTAATAGAATTGATTCGTGTCGCGCACACCCATTTCGAGCAGTCTTTGCAGTATATCTTATTGATTCCAAAGACAGAAACCGGTATACGCCGATTTTGTTTATGGGCTTTAGGCATGGCCATATTGACTTTGCGACGCATTTTAAAACGGCTGGATTTTGATCAAGGGCAACAAGTTAAAATTTCTCGGCGTAGTGTCAAAGCCACGATAGCCATGAGTAATTTGCTCACCAGTAGCGATACCAGTTTACGAATCTTATTTTATTTATTGATGCGAGCCTTGCCAAAATCCAAAACTTAACCGCCACTTAATTAAAACTCTGTGGCACTCTATATTACTAAAGTGAACTTTGAAGATTTTTACACATTGTTCGGTGCTAAGTTTCTTATTCCGAACCATTTCCGTATAGTTATATCAAGCGTTTCTCTATCAGTATGTACAACGAACAGTTCACGTTTTGGTTCGTCATGATGAAGCTCAATATAACTGTGCATCGCTTTTTTGGAATCGCTAAAAACATTGATAACCGCTATGTCATCTAAAATGCGTTTTTTGGCTTCTGAATGCGCTTTAATCGCTTCAATCAATAGCCATTGTTTCGGATAGTGAGCCCGTATTTTTTCCCATTTCATAACTATCGCCTTTAATTTTCTCATTAAAAACAACCCAATAAAATAATATACCCATAATTAAATATACTCAGCACGGGAATAAACTTTCAGGCAAAAGTTTAGCGAAGCGAAACTTTTGCCTGAAAAACTTTTCTAATGAAGAAGTGGGCAATATATTTTGCCCTTTTTGCCCTACATAAAAGTTTTTCACTTAAGAAGTTTTGCGCGCAAAACTTCTTAAGTGAAAAGTTGTGCCCGCGTGCAGTATAATGTAGTTTATTCCTCATCAAATAACATTAAATAAAAAATGGGTATATTATAAATTGGAAAGTCCCTTATCATAATTCCTTTAAATTAGAGTTTGATTATCTTGACAATGTCATATTTAAATCATTTGTAGGGTGGGTATTCGCGAAGCACAGCGAAGGCCAGCTTCGCAAAACACACCGAACACAACATAGTGGGCATAAACGATGTGCAACAACAAAGCCCACCCAACATTAAAAAAATTTGCATTTTATGACCAATCATTGTAAAATGCGCCCCTTCTTATTTATGCCGGTGTAGCTCAGCTGGTAGAGCAACCGATTCGTAATCGGTAGGTCGGGTGTTCAATTCATCTCACCGGCATATCCTCTCCTTTCTAATATCACATTCCCCCCAACCCTTTTTTTTAAGGGGCTAATGCCCCAAAATCCACTCAGTTTATTAGGCACATTCGCCTCTTCTTGGCGCAGATAAATCATCTTTTACACTCTCAATTCCCCCCTTTTCAAAGCTTATTTATTCATTAAATGAATAACTCAATTAACAATTAACAATTGACAATAATCCTCTTCGGCTTGATTTTCGCATTAATAGGATACAATACAGTAAAATAATTAATAATTAATATAACCTTTGCGAAAAGCCTTTCAATATGATCGAAAATGCTATAGATCAGTCTGAGCCCTCGGCAAGTGAATCTCAGGCGCAAAATCGACCTCTCTTACTCGAAAAATTACAGCAGGATATTGAAACACATCAATACCATTATCCGCTTTTAGAAAAACTCCTCTATGTCGTAACGCTTATCGTCATCATTGTCGCGGCTTATGTCTTCTTTTTGATTTACGTGGTGACGACTGATATACATTATGTGACAGGTTATGTCAGAACCTTAGCCACTCAAATCGTGCCGCTATCTGAAGATATACACGGTATCAAAAAGGAAATGAGTAGCGTTAATCAATCCGTAAAAGAGTTATCCGCTATTAAAAGCGAAATGATAGCCATGAATCAGTCTGTGAAAATATTACCGAGTATTCAGCATGAAATCACAGCGATGAATCAATCAATTAAAGAAATACCCGCTATTAAAGATGAAGTGAAGAAAATGAATCAGTCAATGCTCCTGACAAATGAATCTATACAACAAGTCAGTCACGTTACCCAGCAAATGAGTCAATCTGTCGGACAAATGCGCGTTTCTATAGAGCATGTGAAAGATTCTATGTTGCAAGTCTCAGGAGATATGACAACAATGCAGGAATCTCTCGTGCTTGTATCTGCCAATACACAAAATATGCAATATTCTTTAAATCAACTTTCTGGCGATTTAGGGCATATACACAAGGATTTTAAACATCTGGTAAAAGATTTAGACACGCTCGTCATTTTTCTTGACGAAATGAAAATACACACAGGTATCATGAGTCGAGAGTTAGGCGTGATGTCATACGACATGGGAAGACTATCGCACCAGATATTGCGCCCGTTAAATACTTTAAATAATATGATGCCAACACCTTGGTAATCAGTTCCACGCAAAAGTTTTTGCGCGCAAAAGTTGCGCGCAACTTTTGCGTGAAAATCAGTTATCAATTCCACGCAAAAGTATTTCGCGATAAAAACTGGGGCAAAGAAATCAGTTATCAGGCAGTTCGTCTTACGACACTTCAGTCTTTTAACATTTTTAGAGGCAAAAATCAGCTTAGGCAACTTCAAAAAATTAATAGTACCACCAATGGGGCAACCACAAGGGATTGCCCCTACCATGAGGGTGGCATGTAGGGGGCAATCCACATGCAAGCCCATTTTCTTGATATTGCGAAGGTTTGATTTTAGTTCCAACTTTTGCAAACTTCGTTACAAATCTATTTGCGAATTTGTTATAAATTTATTTTGCGATTATCAGCCTTCTATTCTTAACGTTGCCTACTAGATAAACTGTCATTAAACTCTTTGACAGGGGGCAGGTTTGCCCCCATTGACATTTGATGAGATTTAAATGTACTCCAATGGATTTACCATGTCCAAACCTATCCGAATTCTCTACATAGAAGACGACATCGTCACAGCCGCTCGTGTTCAGATGCAACTAGATCAATATGGGTATGTGGTTGATCTGGCTATGAATGGCATTGAGGGCCTTGCTAAGCTTGAAAACCAGCCTTACGATATCGTGGCCGTTGATTATCATTTGCCCGGTATGAATGGGTTGCAAGTCTTGCGGAACTTGGCTGCAAGCCAGTTTGCTATACCGAGTATTATGGTTACTGGGGCAGGTAATGAACGGGTGGCCGTTGAAGCGATGAAACTCGGTGTTGGCGATTACTTGATTAAGGATACAGACAGCCATTATCTTGAATTACTGCCCGCTGTTATTGAGTCTGAATTAGAAAAACAACAACTGATAACAGAAAAGCGGCGGATAAAAGAGGCCTTGCACGAACGAGATACCATTCTCGAAGCCGTCAGCTTTGCGGCCGAACAATTCTTAACGTGTGCCTATTGGGGCGAGCCTATTGCTGAGGTTTTAGCCCGTTTGGGACAAGCTGTGACGGCCAGTCGTGTTTACCTGTTTGAAAATCACCAGCATCAAGACGGTTCGTTACTCACCAGCCAACGCTATGAATGGGTTGCAAACGGCATCGCCTCTCAAATTGATAATCCGCTACTCCATAATTTTCCCTATTATCCCCATTTGAAGCAGTGGGCTGACAGGATGGCGCAAGGTTTGTCTATCAACGCTTTGACTCAAAACTTGTCCGGATACGAAGCACAAATCATGCAGGCTCAAAATATTCTGTCTTTTGCGATCATACCTGTTTTTGTCGGAAAACACTGGTGGGGGTTCATGGGATATGATGATTGTTTAAAAGAACGGGAATGGCCGCCAGTGGTGATTGAAACCTTTAAAACAGCGGCCAGTCTATTAGGCGCGGCTATCCAACATGAGCAAATGAACAAAGCACTGCGTGAAAGTGAAGCACGTCTTGCTAAAACACAACGTATTGCTCATCTTGGCCATTGTGAATGGAATCTCATCAACAATATCAGACACTTATCTGAAGAAAGCAGTTTGATGTTAGGCTTGCCACCGGATAAACGTTTCGTGCCTAATGAGGTTTTCACGAATGCCATCCACCCTGAAGATCGCAAGGCCGTCAAAAAAGCGGTAGCCAAAACGATTTACGCTAACAAACCTTATGATATTGAGTTTCGCATCATTCGTCCAACTGGAGAAATCAGATACGTTCATAACCTCTCTGAACTCATACGTGATCAGAATGCTAAACCGCTTCGCTTTATCGGCACCCTGCAAGATATCACAGTACGCAAACAAGCCGATGCAGCGTTACGTGAAACGACACAAACCCTGAGTGCCATCTTGAACGCCGCGACAGATTCCATTGTGATGGCAGAGTTAGACACGACTTGTGTCATCATCAATCCCGCAGGCGCGGCAAGGCTTGACCGAAGTGTTGATGAAGTGGTGGGTCAACGTCTTTGTGAATTGCTCGCGCCAGAAGTGGCGAACAGAAGGAAAGCGGTTGTCGATCAGGTGATTCGCACTAAACAGCCTATTCAGTTTGAAGATGAAGAAAAGGAGCATATCTGGTTTGAACACAGTATCTATCCCGTGCTGGATGAGCAGGGTTCAGTCACCCGTATTGCGGTTGTTTCCCGCGACATCAGTCAACATAAACAAACTGAAGAAACCCTTGAAAAAGAACGTGATTTCATCAATGCGATTATCAACGCAGCCGGTAGTTTGATAATTGTGCTTGATCGAGCCGGCAATATTGTGCGTTTCAATCGGACTTGTGAAGAACTCACCGGTTATACTTATGAAGAAATTAAAGAACGTCCTTTATGGGACTTTTTCATCAGCCAAGACAATCTTGAACCCTGCCAAAGGTACTTCAATAAGCTATTAACAACAACAGCTCACTCACCGCCGCTCCAACGTGAAAATGAATGGATCACGAAACATCAAACACGCCACCTGATCGACTGGTCTCATGCCGTTCTGTTAAATGAACAAAATCAAGTTGAATATGTGATTGGTACCGGTATTGACATCACTCAGCGCAAACAGGCCCAAGAAGCATTAGCCCGCACTTTGGCAGAGCAAAAGGTTATTTTGGATAACTCGCTAGTCGGTATTGCTTTTTTAGCTGAAGGGCGGAAATTTGTGCGCGTCAACCGTAAGCTAGAAGAAATCTGCGGCTACACCGAAGAAGAACTGAAAGGCAAGACGACAGAAATTTTATATTGTTCCAAAGAAGATTATGAAAAAGTGGGCAATGAGACTTATCCCCGGATTGCAAAAGGGGCCACTTATGAAGGGGAACATCTCTTGCGTCGCAAGGACGGTACGCAGTTTTGGAGTCGCTTATTGGTCAAGGCCGTCTCGCCCAACGATCTGTCTCAGGGATACATTTGGAATCTGGAAGATGTGACTGAACAAAGGCAGGCAGAAGAAAACCAGCGTCTTGCAGCAACCGTATTTGATACAACGACGGAAGCCATTCTCATCACCAATGCTCAGAATCAGATTATCATGGTTAATCCCGCTTTCACGAGTATTACAGGTTACACACTTGAAGAAGTGACTGGAAAAACGCCTGAGATGTTGAAATCGGGATATCATGATGCCGCCTTCTATCAAGAAATGTGGCAAAGTTTAGTTCAAACAGGCAAGTGGCAAGGTGAAATTTGGAACCGACGTAAACAGGGCGAAATTTATGTCGAATGGATATCCATTGTCGCGATTCCCGATAGCAGTCAGCAAATTGCACAATATGTTGCCGTTTTCAGTGATATCACTAAACGTAAACAAACTGAAGAATTTATCTGGCACCAAGCCCACTATGATGCCTTAACAAATTTACCCAATCGGATCTTATTTTCTGATCGTCTGGAGCAAGCGGTGCAAACCGCTTCACTGCAAGAAGATCGGTTAGCAGTCATCTTTATTGATCTTGATCGCTTTAAATGGGTTAATGATATGCTAGGCCATAAAGCCGGTGATCAGTTGCTCCAAGAAGCCGCTCAACGTTTAACGGGCTGTGTTCGTGAATCTGACACCGTAGCGAGGCTGGGGGGAGATGAATTTACCGTGATTTTGCTTCAAATCGAAGACTTTTTGCAGGTTAAAGCGATAGCTGAAAGACTCATCCAGAATTTATCTCTTCCCTTTCAACTTGATAACCAAGAGGTTACGATTGGGGGAAGTCTCGGCATCGCTTTTTTTCCAGAAGATGGACAAGATGTTGAAACCTTGCTCAAAAATGCCGACATAGCGATGTATCAAGCTAAAGAAGGTGGGCGTAATGCTTACCAATTTTTTACACCGCATATGAACAGCCAACTCACTGAACAACTGCAACTAGAAAATGCGCTACGACGCGCCTTAGCCAATCATGAATTTCTTTTGCATTATCAACCGATTATCGAACTTTCATCTCAAAAGATGATTGGCATAGAGGCCTTACTTCGCTGGCAACCGCCTATCGGCAATCAACAGTTTCCAGAACAGTTTATGCCTTTAGCAGAGAATACCGGTTTAATTATTCCCATTGGAGAATGGTACCTCACCGCTGCTGTCCAACAATTTCAAAAATGGTACCATTTGACCAATTGCTATC
>Ga0233403_10000817_pt1 | contig 14907 bp, 9 predicted proteins | sample Na_oxic_1_MG_FD_179866 | JGI IMG/M metagenome (GOLD analysis project Ga0233403, IMG submission 179866) | Seawater microbial communities from Saanich Inlet, British Columbia, Canada - Na_oxic_1_MG | ecosystem: Environmental > Aquatic > Marine > Inlet | place: Canada: British Columbia | collected...
CCGTGATCGTCAATTCATCCGTGCTATCAGTGTGAAAGAACAAGCCGAGGTGATCAATACCAATCCGATTATTACCCATAATGACCGCCCTTACAATGCGTTGCAACTTCGTGCCATTGTTAAAGATGTCAATTTACGCGATTCTTATGAAAGAATCCAAAATTGGAGTGGATTACCAGACAATCAACTCGCTTCTCTTATCTTTGTCGATACCCCCGGCTTGGCAGTCAATGGGAGTGTCAAAGACGAAGTGCTACGTCATTGTTTAGAAAAGAAAAGCAACCATATTGCGTTGCAACTGTGGAAGAATGAGGAATTAGATATTGTCGTGCATCTGGTTCTATGTGGACGACAATCTGATTTTGCCGTGTTGTGGAAAACCATTGAAAGAGAATGTGGTCCGGCAGCGATGAAAAGCTTATCAGAGCGTCTTATCTTGGCCGTGAACGGCATGAGCATTTATTTTACCAACCCCGATATCATGAAAAGGTACCAACAACCAGATACGGATCAGCCCGAAGGCGATCACTTTGCGACTACATTAGAAGATAACATTCTGCAAAAAATGAGTCCACGAGGACGTGTGAAACCGGCTAAAATTTGTTTTCTGGATGCCAAATCTTATGTCGAAACCAATACGACCGGGCCTTATGAAGATGCTTACCAAAAATATCGCCCCATTATGGAAAAATGGCTGGAACCAGGTAACATAGGTCATCAAACACTTTCGGAACTCAATTTGCTAGAAACTTTCAAAGAAAACATTGAAGCCCTAGCTAATCCGGAAGATCGGGGACAAGGCTTTTTGGTGCAGCAAATTCTCAATTTGGTGGAAGAAAAAGGCCCAGCCCTGCTTTTGCGTAAATATCTAGTAAGTACTGGACTACTTGCGGCACTCAAAACGTTTTCGGAAATGCTGGCCATGTACTACGAGAACGATGGCACGATGAATCAAGGTGCCATGCAAGAAGCAGTACGACAGGCTTTACTGAGTTGTCTGTCAGATCCAGAAGACTTACGCAGTATTGAAGCATTTGCCACTGAATTTCTGGATACCGGTATCCAAGAGATTGTCAATAAGTACAAACGTCAAGTCCCCAATGATTGGGTCACTCAATCTTTTCATAAAACATCTGGTTTCGTCAAAGAAACCATTATGACCCAAAGCAAAATGTCCGGGGAAGTGTTAGCGCAATTTGAACAATACTTTGATGCTCAAAAACAACTCTGGGCGCAACGTTGGGGCTATACATCGGCCAAATTGCAACCACCCAACCGAGGTAACAGCAGAGAGTTACTCACACATTGTTTGACACTTCATGCTCGGGAAATCCTCTATCAATTATTGATGGAAGATAAAATCGGCGAAGGACAAAGCAGCTTTGAGCAGAACACTGAAGATAAACAACAAATCGCTAAGATTATCGAACGATTAAAGCAAGCACAGAAAGTGGGATCAGCCACTTGTGTCAAATACGGAGTCCAAACCTGATGAAACCGGAATTGCTTAACCCTAATGCTCCTCAATTGATCGTCCTTCCTAACACCGGTATTCAAATTTGTCGGGGTTTTTTGGTCAATTTGTTGTCTGCCGATACCCATTGGAAAACACTTAGCAAGTTAGCCGAGCAAATTTCAAAACAGCAAGCAGAACATGATGTGATGCAATTAATTAAGGCACATATTGCTTGCGATCAAAAGCTCGGAGAAAATGAACGGACTGACTGGATGGCCTGTGATCTGAATGAATTTGCGTTTTTCCGTTTAACTCGTGCTGGCGACGATATTCACCTTGATTTGGTGGTTGATACCCAAAATGGTGCCGGTGCCCAAATGAACAATAAGGTTCCGGTGCTGTTGGAAACCGGTTCCTTCATGTTCCGCAAGCGTCACCACTTGGCTAATATTTATGTAGAAGAACACCAAAAAGCTCGTAATGAAACCGGCAGCTTAATGATGGACTTTGGCAACAGTGGCAGTGCTTTTATCTTTTCCAAAAGTGGCACCGGTCCTCTACAAGCTCGTATGGTACAAGCAACCAATCCTTTTGATCCTCGTTACAAGGAACGCCCCGAAAATCAGCGCAATATCTTGCGTTCTAATATGATAGTCTTGCGCGTGGATCGTAATGAGAGCGACGCCCCTTGGATTGTTATGGGAGATCGAGCTAAAGAACTGATCAATGAAGCCCCGATGGCTACCTATCTTTATGCCCCTAAAAAATACGTTCGCTACTGGCCGAAGCGGCTGACCGGGGCTGAACCAAGTACCAAGTTCAGAGGATTTCTAGGGCAACGCGACGGGCTTCATCCAATGCTGGATTTTGTTCAGCATACGCTTGATAATATGTTCCAACAGGTGCTGTCATCACTCACCAATCCGCAAGGCACTTCAGATGCGCCCGAATTTTATCCCCAAATAGAGCGTCTTATGCTCACTTATCCGTTGACTTGGCGCAAGGAAGATAGGGAACTCTTCAAATCGATGGTAAAAAAAGCGACAGATCATATTTTCGTCCAAGAAAAATCGATCAAACAGCGATTTGAAGTCGAACTGACTTGCAGTGAGCCAGTTGCAGTAGCCGCTTATGTGCTTTGGGAAACGTTATTCCATTTTGGTACCAATAATTTAGCCTTAATGGCCAGTTCTCTGGGTAATATGCAAGGCACACCAGAACTACGGATGTTGGTAGTAGACATCGGCGGCGGCTCCACTGACATCGCCTATGTGGACATTCGCTGGTCCGTCAGAGAGGATGACAACTCGATAGATGTCACCTTCCAAATGATTGAGTCTATGCGTTTCAATCGGGCCGGTGATCGGGTTTCTCATATCATTGCGACGGCCATTTACCAATACCTTTGTAACAAATATGATATCAAGGAATCCTTAGATTTCCAGAAAGAATCTTACAACTCCGCTTTTACGCTCTCTTATAAACGGAAAGCGATTTCTAAGATATCAGAATTAGCAGAAGCCGTTAAAATAACGTTATCTGAACAGGAGCAATGGGTACTAACTCCTAAAGATGAAGAAGATTTAATCCGTTCTTTTCAACCACTTGGGGTGGGGGCAGAGAAAGTAGAACAAGAACCGCACTTAACGATTAAACGAAGCACTCTACAAGGCTGGATAGAAGCCGATCAGCAGTCTTTGGAAACCAGTGGTGAGCCAGGTTTTATGGATATTTTTCTCTATTTAGAAGAACTCTGTGAAACGTTAGCGGCGAAAAATCGTATCCCACATCTGGTTGTCCTCAGTGGGCGTTCTACCAGACTCCCATTTATCAAGGAAATGTTAGTTGAATATACCCAATTGCCATTGCATCGTATCCGCACACTTGAACAGATTTTGCCAAATTCTCTCCGAGTGTTGGGGTTCAATAATATGGATAAGTTAGCGGTCGTATGTGGAGCGCAGCGGTTCCGTTTTGGTGATCACGTTCGCTTTGCGACCTTAGAAGACGAGCCAATATTTGATCGCTATATTGGTACAGTATTTGAAACGCCGATGGGACTGAAACTTAAAAAGGTTCATATTCAGCCGGGTGATGGCAAGCCGCAAACCATTACAGTAACCGTAGAGGCAGCGGTCAATGTGCGAATTGGTCATGCTTTTCGTGAGGATGGTATCGCACAAGTGATTGCGAATCTGTCCAATAACTCGCCTACCGAGCAATACCAAGTTGAGTTAAATATCCTGGATGATTACTCGGTAGAAATGTCCCCCCATAAGCATGTTTTTCTCACCGAATGGGTACCCGGAGGTAACGATTTCATTGTTGATAACTTCAATGACACTGGAAAAATCGATGCCGAGCCAGAGGGTTTTTTGAAACGCATTGTTGGAAAACGTGAATAGTGGGTTATAGCGTTTCTCGTTTGAATAAACGACACATCCCCAACCCCTTCTGGGTTGTGAGCTTTAATTGATTCAATATAAGTGTAATTTATTCAAACCGGAAATGCTATACATGCAACACGGTCACTTTTTGGATGGACGACCGCACGGTCACTTTTTGGATGGACGACAACACGGCCACCAGGCATCAGGAGTGCAAGGCGTACCTTGCACGAAACGGAGCTACCGGGATGGTGGGCAAGCGGGCTTTGAGAGAGTGGTGTTTTTTTGAGTTCAATCTGCCCGCTTACCCACCCTACGGTTACCTATTACTGATTTAGGTATTCTGAAAATTATAAAATTCTGGAATTAAAGAATTAACCGAATTGGTACTAATGAACTTTCAGCGTCAAACGCACTTTGACTCGATCTGAAATGGGTAGGCGTTCAATGCGGATAGTGCTGACTTGTACTTGGTGTTGGTTATATAATTTTTCTAGCCATTTCATCAATTCGGTAAAACTGACCTCCTTAAAATCAACCCGAACTTCTTTCTCTCCTTTCGGTTCAATGCGCTTATTCGCTTTGCCTAGCGCACCAGTACGAGTACTTTTATCAATCAGGCTTAAAAAAGATTGTTTGTTGATTTTAGCCGCTGCGGATTGAGATTGGTTGCGTAATTGTTCTACTTCAGCGGCAGCCTGGTTCATCCAACGTAAAGTGGCTTTTTGAGAAGCCACCTGGTTTTCTAGTTGGGCGCGGGCAGTCACAAAAGGTTCCCATACCATAAAATAGGTAAGAATGCCGGCCAAGGTGATTGCCCCTATGATGAGAGTGCGACGCTCATTGGGTGTTAATTGATTTAACCATTGTTTCATTTTGATTGGGAGTCGTTTTTTTTCAACCAACCTGACCCGTTTTGAAAACGGGTCAGATTTCAAAATAATCAATCAGCCTTCCAAATTAAGCCCAGCGCATTCCGCCGCGTCGCACCGTGTCCATGCCTTCGCTATCGAAAGCATCTTTGCTACCATCGCTGCGTAGTCCATAAATTTCGATGTTATGATCGGCTATTGCTTGGATGTGTTCCAATTCTTCCTTAGCACGTAAATCCTTGGTAAATAAATGACGGAAGCGTTGCTGCATTTTTAAGTATTCGGCCACCGGAGGTATGTGACGCAACGGCATGACGTTAGCCAGTCCGCCTCTTTCCAATTCGATGATGGGATACAGTCCGGTTTGTACCGCCAGCCTTGCTACCGTGATACTATAGTCACCTTCATGTCCCCATCCTAACGGACAAGGGCAGTGAATTTGCAGGAAAGTGGGGCCTTCTATGGCCATGGAACGGCGTACTTTTTTGCGAATGTCGGAGGGATAGGCGACTGACGTGGTGGCGGCATAAGGAATATGGTGGGCGGCAACAATGGAAACAATGTCTTTTTTTAGATGACGCTTACCCATGCGCTCTTTACCAGGAGGCGACGTGGTTGTCATCGCCGCGTGGGGGGTGGAACTGGAGCGTTGGATACCGGTATTCATGTAAGCTTCGTTGTCGAAACAGACATATAAAACATTATGACCCCTCTCTAACATGCCTGAGAGAGCTTGAAAGCCAATATCAAAAGTGCCTCCGTCGCCTCCAAAGGCCAACACTTTGGTTGATTTACCTTGCGCTTTCAGTGCCGATTCCATGCCCGCTGCCACCGCACCAGCATTTTCAAATAGGGAATGTACCCAGGGTATTCGCCAAGCGGATTCTGGCCAAGGGGTGGTAAATATTTCTAAGCAGCCGGTCGCGTTAGCTATCATAACATCAGGACCAGCCGCTTCAGTGACTAAACGGGCTGCTAAGGCTTCGGCGCACCCTAAACAGGCACGATGTCCGGATTCTAAGCCACGAAAACGGGGTTGTTTTTTTCGGAGTTTGGAGATAGGAATGGCTGTTTCTGTTGTCATGTTCTGTTACCTTTTTAAATGTAAAAGCCCAAAGCTAAAGCTTTGGACTCCAAAAAGCCAAATATTATCGGTCTTCTTCTGGCAATTTTTCCAAATCGACATCAATGATTTTAAACTGCCGATCAGTTGGTTCGTTCAAGACGGAAAGCAATGTTGGCAAAATTTCTAACGGGATATCTCGTCCACCTAAGCCGGCGGCAAAATTATGTACACGCGGTGGCTTGGGTAATTCAGATAAGGCGGCTATCACTTCTATTCCAATAATTCCGCCACTGCCCGGCGAAAAGGCTCGCTCCAAAACAATCACATCATCTAAATCTTTACAGGCCGCTTTTAAGGTTTCGGCTGGGAACGGCCGAAAGGCACGCAATTTAATCAGCTTGACGGGTTGCCCTGGTGGAATGTCGTCCAAAGCTTCGCGCAATGTGCCTAACACTGAGCCAATCGATAAAATAGCCGTTTTAGCTTGTTCAGGCCCTTCTACTGATAACAAGCCGCCACTTTGGCGCCCACAGATGGCTGACCAGTCTTGATCGGCCGAGATGATTTCGGCTTCTGCATTGAGCAGAGCTTGGTGGTGCGAATGCCGCGCTTCCGAATAAAAATCGGGAGCCACTAATGTGCCAATGCTGATGGGATTACGAGGCTCTAAGGTACGAGCAAATTCGTAAGGCGGTAAAAAGCTATCGACTTGCTTTTGGGTTGGAATATCAATACCTTCCATCGTATGAGTCAGCGTAAAACCATCCATACATACCATCACCGGTAACTCCGTGCGTTCGGCAATGCGGTAGGCTTGAATAGTGGTATCAACCGCCTCTTGGTTGTCAGCGCAATAGAGTTGAATCCAGCCAGCATCGCGCACCGCCATTGAATCTTGTTGATCATTCCAAATTGAGAGCGGGCTAGAGATAGCTCGGTTAGCACAAGTCATCACCAATGGAACGCGCAAGCCGGCGATGTTAAATAATACCTCCGACATGAGCAGAATTCCTTGTGAAGCGCTCGCAGTATAAGCGCGAGAGCCAGCAAGTGCGGCCCCTAGCACGACTGACGCGGCCGAAAATTCACTTTCGACACTGATAAATTCGCAGTGCAACTGGCCATCGGCCACCAATTTAGAAATGTTTTCCACAATATGCGTTTGTGGCGTAATCGGATAAGCGGCGATGACTTCGGGACGACATAATGCCACCGCTTGTGCCACCGCTTGTGAACCTTCAAGTGCTTGCCGCATTTTTTTTAGGCCTCCTTCCACAAACCGGCCGATACTTTTCCAGCCGCTTCTTGAACTAATTGTAAATTTTTCTCCAACACTTCGTCCTTAAAACGTTTTTTAAGGACTTTAGCCAAAGACTCTTGTGACAGCATGTCAGTTAAGGAAAAAAAAGCGGCCAGTAAAGCGGTATTAGGTACCGGGCGCCCCAAAATATTTTTTGCCAGTGTAGTTGCTTGTAGCGCAATAGCTTCTTTACCCAATTGTTCACTCAATTCAGCACTGCTGAGGGTGGAATTGACCAAAATTTTGCCCCCAGGCAATAAACCATCGGTGACACCGGGCACCTGCAACAAGGCTTGATCTTGAACAATCAAATAGGTCGGATGAAGTACTTGATTGCGTCGCTGAATGGGATTGTCGGCAATACGGACAAAAGCCATCACCGGGGCACCTCGCCGCTCGGCACCGAAATTAGGAAAGGCTTGCCCATAGCGATTTTCTTCAAAAGCCGCCATCGCCAACAAATAGGCGGCAACGACATTACCTTGCCCGCCTCGCCCGTGTATGCGTATCTCTATCATAATGATCCTTGGTATTTTTGCTCATTGGTCATTTAAAGGGTATTTAAGTATGAATTTTATAAAAACTTGAATATCGAAAAAAAGAATAAAACGCCAATATCCTTAGTTTTTAAAATTCAATAAATCTGATTAAAAAATCGGCGTTCTAAAATCTTTCAAAAAAACTAGGTTTTTGGTATGCTAAAAAAGTTTACATTGTGACTGCGCTTAGTATATCTGAAAACCTATCAGTAAAAACAAATGCTAATTTTAATGGTAGACAGTAGAGTGGTGACGAAATAACCTAAGCCGTTGAAATTTAATAGCTTATTATTAATATTGTTAAACAAATCGGATTTCTAACCTGGCCAAAATATTTATTTGACAAACTATAGACGCGATTGACGATATTGCTCGTATCGTCGTCCCAGATCAACCTAAATCGTCTTTTATGACGGCAATAATGACATTATTCACGGAAAACGCTTGAAAAATATTTCAACAATATACCAGACTTTTGTTGAAAAAGTCCACATCGCACTCCCAAAAACGACAATATCTGTTAGTCGTTCCAAATAGGTTGTGATTTGACAGAAACTTTTATTAAAGGGAATGGTATTTTTTATGTCAAAGGTATTTGAATTTTTTGAATATTCGAGGTTTAAGTTTGAAAAAGGTTGAATCAATCCAAGTTTCGTTCAAAAAATCGGATTGATAAAATAGACTTGTTGCAGAATTGGAATGAATTTAAATAGACCACTGAGAAAATTTTTAAATCCGTGTAAATCCGGTTCGCCTTTCAAAAATTTTACAAGAGGAACCATTGATATTATAAATAGATTTATATAATTTAACGTTTTATTTTGCAACAAGTCTAATCTTGAAGATGAATAGGTTCACCAAAAAATGTTTGTCATATTGAATTGTAGTTTAATGCAATAGGAAAATGCTACAATAAAATTTGGGCTGGCCAAACTAAAGTTTTGACTCAAGAGGCTCTTGCAAAACCCCAGGTTTCACCTCTTGCTCTTAACGTTCAACCCCTACGGGGTTGATATTGTAAAAAGAATAACCCCACTCGCCTCTTGCTTTTACCCCAGGTGAAACCTGGGACAACCCCGATAGGGGTTGAATGTTAAGAGCAACTGGTGAAACCTGGGGAAACTTTCAAAAAGAGTTTTGCAAGAGGCTCTCAAAAAAAATATTTATCTGGAATACTAGAAATAGTATACTCTTCCCCTTTGAGTTTGGTGAAAATCAAAAATGTTAGTTAGGTAACTCGCCAAAAATAAAATACCCATCCGGGGCTGGAGCAACGGATTGCGGTAACCACAAGGGATTACCCCTACATCATCAATGACCGTAGGGGCAATCCTTTATGGTTGCCCCCAATCCTTTATGGTTGCCCTGGTAGATTATTTTTTGCGAGTTGCCTTAACAAAGTTAACCCGTTTGAAAAAAATCGACTAAAAATTCCAAATTTTCACTGATTTCAGGTGCATTCAGTATAGGACAAGTGGGACACACCCATAATCACCGGAGCAACACTATGACTGAGGAACTTGACACTGACTTAAAAAAAGAGTCAGTACTAAGCCAAGATGAGTTACGTCACCTCAATAAACGTTTAAATGAATCGGCACAACATTGGACTCGTTTCAAAAAAACCGGCAAACTGTTGTGGCAAGACAAGGAATTGGAGCAACTTAGGGAGTTTTATACACATCATCAGGACGATAGAACGGCGCAACAAATCGATTTTTTTGTCGCCTCGGAGCGTAAACACTGGCAAACTCGTTTCTTAAAAAAGCTCACCAAGTTCGCTATATTCACTACCCTAGTGATACTGATACTGGCTACTGGAATAGCTTATTATTGGTTTCTCCAAACTGAAAAAAAGGTGAGCCAAGTCAAAGACGATGCCGATCAAGCACATTCTATTGCACAACAACGGCTTGACGTTGCTCTTAAACAGGAACGCGGCAAAGCGCAGGAAGCGGAACAACAACTTGTACAACTGGAACAACAAGCCAAGGAAGCCGAAAAGTTGGCCAAAGCGCAAAAAAACCGGGCTTTGATTAACCAATCATTATGGTTAGCCGAACAGGCTAGGCAAGTCACCGCCCAAGAAGAACCAGCCCTGGGCACATTGTTAGCCTTAGAAGCGTTGCCTAGCTCCATGTCGGATCTCGACAAACCTTTTTTGGCTCCAGCACTGATTCAACTCTATGAAGCAGTCTCCCAGTTGGATCATTCCGCCATCGTATTTAGCGGGCATGAAGGGAGCGTCAGTTATGCTGAATTGAGTCCCGATGGACAACGTCTTGTCACAGCGTCGGCTGACAAAACGGCCCGTTTGTGGGATGCCAACACTGGCAAACAACTCGCCGTGTTAGGTGATCATAATAGTGCGGTTGAATATGCCAAATTCAGTCCCGATGGTCAACAAATCGTCACCTCAACTGAGGATAAAATGGGGCAACTTTGGGATGCCAACTACGGACAACAAATAGCCGTGTTAAAACTCTGCCGATTCACTGAACCGGCAACGCATTTTATGGGGAGTGCTATTAACCGAAAATTTCATAATCCGCTTCTGTTATATTTGAACTTATACCTGAGTTGTAATGACTCCGAGATCACGCACGCTGAATTTACGCCTGAAGGTAAAATCGTTTCCGCCTACAGTAGTAAAGCGGCTCATCGGCGCGAAGTCCTTAACTCAAGCCAACAAGACGAGGTGCTAAAAAGACACATCTTGTCAACCGGACACCAAGGCAAAGTCACTTATGCCGCGTTGAGTCAGGATGGACAATACCTGGTGACGACCTCAACCGATCACACCGCCCGACGCTGGCGCATTTTTCCCTCAGCCCAAGCTTTGATTGACTATGCACGAGACATAGTGCCTCAAAAAGAACTGACTCCACAGCAACGCCAACAATTCTTTTTAGAGGAATAATTTTTGTCAAAAAGCCGGTCATTTTGAGCTTCGCTGGAAATCTCTTGTTAGAATTTTTTGTCTAGCGAAAAGCTTGACTGGTAGGCGTTACATTGCGGAGCAATCTCACAAAAAAATCTCTCATTGTCTGAATTAGAATATTCTTCAATTGGAGAATTTTTTCCAATAGAGCGAGTGTTATAGCGTTTCTCGATTGAGTTAAGTACAAAGCAAGAAAGTACAACGGATACTTGAACCGAAGGTCAGCGAAGCTAAATAAACGGATTAAAAAAACCGGTTAAAAAATCATAAGGTGACCAAAAGGGTTCATTCCTAAAATCCGTTTATTTAGCACAGCTTCCCTTCGGTTCGAGTATCCGCTGTACTAGGCGGCGACACGATAGGCCGCATCGGGGTTGTGCGCGTTAATAAGTGTAGTTTATTCCATTGGGAAACGCTATAAATCCGATTTTTTGGAAAGATTTTTGGTTGGACAAAACTGTTTGGAACAAATCAACTATACTAGACACCTTCATAAACTCCCTCGTTGGGGTATTATTTTAGGTAGGTGTATAATTTATTAAGCTTTTAGCCTTTCAGGCGAAATTTTCGCGACGCGAAAAATTCATTTTTCATGAGCATAAGGAATTCCAATGCAATTCTTACCCAGAAAACAGTTTCAAACTCTGTTAAATATTCTCAAACGGGACGGTTATCATTGTATTGGCCCTCAACTGAAAGATGGGGCCATTGTTTATCAGACGCTGAACAACGTCACCGAGTTACCGCAAGGTGTCCATGATAAACAAGCCCCTGGGCAGTATCGGCTCGACTCTTCCGACAGTCCCCGTTATTTTGCGTGGGCGAATGGGCCGCAAACTCTAAAACCGTTAACCTTTGCACCACGGGAAGCCCTTTGGCAGGTAAAATCTGATAAAAAGGGGGCCATTGACTTTTCAGAAACGTTGCCAGAAGGACAAGCAACCGCCGTGATTGGGGTACGAAATTGTGATTTGGCCGCCCTGCACCTGCAAGATCAACATTTTTGTTATCAACAATATCCCGATGCCTATTACAATAAACGGCGCCGAGCGTTGTTTTTGATCGCGGTCGATTGCAGCCATCCGGCCGAAACTTGTTTTTGTCATTCCACTGGCGATGGCCCCACGGCCAATTCGGGATTTGATATTGCGCTCACCGAATTGGAGGACGGTTTTTTAGTTCGCGCTAAAAGTGAACGTGGTAAAACCGTGTTAACCGATTTACCGTTGCTAGAAGCGACCGACGAACAACAAACGCTTGCCGAGCATCAGCAGCAAACGGCGGTTGAAGTCCAACAACGTCGTTTACCCTCTCGCTTTTTGAAAGACACGTTATTGGCTAACCTAGAACATCCACGCTGGGAAGCCGTTGCTAAACGTTGTTTGTCTTGCACCAATTGCACGTCGGTTTGTCCAACGTGTTTTTGTCACACGGCCGGCGAAACGCCGAGCCTGGATGGACGAACGAGCGAACATTATCGGCAATGGGATTCTTGCTTTACCCAAGGGCATAGTTATATGCACAGTTTTATATTACGTGATTCAACCCAGTTGCGCTATCGGCAATGGTTAACCCATAAACTCGGCACTTGGCATGAACAATACGGACGCAGCGGCTGTGTGGGTTGCGGACGTTGTATTACCTGGTGCCCGGTAGGGATTGATATCACTGAAGAAGCCACCGCTATTTGTGGAGAAAATCACGATGCCTAGTCATAGTCTGGTACAAACTGCCAAAAATGCCTATTTGCCGAAAGAAGCCGAAGTCGTTAGATTCATCCAAGAATCCAAAACCATTTTCACGTTACACCTGCGCCTAACCGATCCGCTTGAACATGCCTCCTACACGTATGATCCAGGCCAATTCAATATGCTGTACCTCTATGGTGTTGGCGAAGTGGCTATTTCTATTGTCTCCGATCCAGAACACGAAGATTTATTGATTCATACCATTAACCGAGTTGGACGTGTCACGAAAGGGTTAGCAAAGCTGCAAGTCGGACAACGGTTAGGAATACGTGGCCCTTATGGACGCGGCTGGCCGCTGCGCGAAGCCGAAGGCCAAGATGTGGTGATTGTTTCCGGCGGACTCGGTTGCGCCCCGGTGGTGTCGGTGATTAATTATATGCTCCGCCGACGCGAACGCTTTGGTCATTTCACGATTGTGCAAAAAGTCAAACATGTCGATGAATTTATTTGGCCAGAACGTTATGAACGCTGGAAAAAGGTACCTGACACGACGGTATTAGTTGCGTCCACCCACGCGCCGGCCGGTTGGCCTTGGCAAATCAGTCCACGCATTAAAGTGCTAGAAGATGTAAAAATTTATTCAGAACAAACGATTGCGATGATGTGTGGACCAGAAGGCATGATGCGAGCAGCCAGCGAACAACTGATCGAACGCGGCGTGCCAGAAAACCGGGTTTATATGAGCATGGAACGCAATATGCAATGTGCTGTCGGACACTGTGGGCACTGTCAATTTGGCAGCCAATTCATCTGCAAAGACGGCCCGGTGTATTCTTATCCAGAAATCAAAGACTTACTCGGAACTCGCGGCGTTTAATCGGTTGGACTACCAGTTTGTGCAACTGAAGCGGAAATGGGAATTTCTCGTTTGACTCTTAATCGTTTACCGGGAACGAAAACTCTGTTAACCCTCATTTTTCGTTCCTGGAGCGAATGCGTGTTGAGATTGCTATCCATTAAGCCAAGGTGACCACTCTGGCCGTTTAACCATCCGCCTTCTAAGCGTTTCCGCCTGACGGCAGATGCTTTCATAATTTTCACCAAACAGCTCAAAATGCGCCAGACAAGCACCACTGCTTCTGGTTTGACAAACCCAATCATTTTCCTTGACAGACAGCGTGATTTTTAAATCAACTTGTGAACGGATAAATTCAAAATCAAGAATATCGCCAGCCAGCCCTTCACCGTAGGTGATAACATGAAATTGACCACCCACGCATAACACATTCTCACTGAGTGAATAAGGTGATTCTCGATAGCATTCATCTAGGTCACCACAACTTAAATGTAGCATCGCTAGGTAGAGCGATTTTCCATAAACACCCCGATACAGATTCTGCCATATAGATGCCGACCGCCCGTTGACTTCTGTGGTTTGGCACTTTCCCTCCCGCCACCACAATTCTACATTCCAGAATCCGGCGGTCACACCATGCCGATGCACTATTTCCAAAGCATGCCGTATCATATCCTGCTGAACAGGAGCCGGCATACGTGAGGGGGTGAAATAATGGTCAATTGAAAGTGCGGGTCCCGGATAATAATTGGAATCTGAAACCGCCCACACATGCAATGTGCCATCAGGAGTCGCCCAACCTTCCACGACATGTTGGGAGGCATTGACGACCAATTCTTCCACAACCATCATGTCTTTGACTGCCAGTGGATATTTGCGCGTATCGACATATTGGCGAAAAAAATCGTAGTACGTGCCAAACCAAGAAGGCAATTCACGCCGCACCGTACACAAAGCCGTTTCCAGTGTACTGGATGAGTCTATTCGATATTGTAGAAGAGTCCAGATTAGAAAAGCTGGCTTGATGTAGCAAGGATAATGTATCACTTTTTGTTGCCAATCATCGGTCCAAAAGTCAATGTAATCAAACCAAATGGGTTCAATTTCTCGGTGACGAGAATAGTATTTATGCAGACATAAAAACATAGACTCCACATTCGGCCCAATCAAACCCTGTTTTTCACCAAGACACGCTGCAACCAAACTCGCCAGATCATGGGAATACAATACTGCCTGGATATTGTGGCAGCGGATATAATCCGAACATTTTTCAACATATTTCACCAAATCAAAATCGGAGCTGGCTGTAGGACGAAGAAATCCAGGTTCTTCCAACCAGTGAAACCGATATTTGTCCTGGTATTCCTCAAGCCCCAATCGATCACGGGAAAAGGGAAGAACTACTAAAACGTCTGGTTTCTGAATTTTCATAGCCTTTTTTTATGGAATAAACGAATAAGTCTTTTCGGCACAGTCATTTTTGTGAACATTTCTGTTCAAGAAATCCTATTTTTAGCAAAAATATAATTTGAGGCTCTTGCAAAACCCCAGGTTTCACCTCAATGCCATTGAATTAAGGATTTTAATTGGGGTAACCACAAGGGATTACCCCCTACAAAATCAATGAATTACGTAGGGGCAATCCTTTATGGTTGCCCGACACGATATGGCAGTGAGGTTTCACCTGGGGTAAAAGCAACCGGTTCCTGGGGTTATTAAACTAAGCCGGTAAAGTTTCCAGTACCGACTCGTCTTCAAAACGGTACGTGAGACTTTTACCTCATACCGCTCCTCTCTATATA
>Ga0233403_10000819_pt1 | contig 14900 bp, 11 predicted proteins | sample Na_oxic_1_MG_FD_179866 | JGI IMG/M metagenome (GOLD analysis project Ga0233403, IMG submission 179866) | Seawater microbial communities from Saanich Inlet, British Columbia, Canada - Na_oxic_1_MG | ecosystem: Environmental > Aquatic > Marine > Inlet | place: Canada: British Columbia | collected...
CCGATGACGGGCTGGACACTGACCACCGCAGCATCCAGCCCGTCATCGGAAAGCGTATGGGCAGTATCCTGACGGAGCAGTGTCTTGACCATGAAATTCAGACGTTTGAGAATTTCCCCGGGATTGCGGCATCCTTCGTTTCTGATGATCTGTTTCAGGCCCGAGGACGCTATCATGGTCATAAACGCACCCGGAATTCCGTGTCCGGTGCAGTCAACCACGGCAATGATAAAGCCGTCGTCAAAAAAATCCGCGAAAAAGATATCGCCGCCCACAATGTCTCTGGGCATCCACAAAAAAAAGCTGTCAGGAAGCCGGACGTTTATCTCCTCCATGTCAGGCAGCAGGGAATACTGTATGCTTTTGGCGTACTGGATGCTGCTCATTATTTTTCTGTTTGCATCCTCGGCAGCCTCTTTTGCCCGTTTCAGTTCCACCTCGGTCTGTTCCAGACGGTGATATGCCAGACTCAGTTCCCTGCTTTTCTGTATCACGCTCTGCTTTTCCTCATAGGAATAGCGGGCCGGTTCGATGAGCAGGATTTTTCTTTCCCCGAGGCACAGCGCGGCGGCTTCCAGTTCAATCTCCTCCCCTTCCGAATTTGTCTCAGTCCATATTCCGGATTTGAGACTTCCCACTGTTTTTTTCACCCAGTGCTCTTCCGCATCGAACAGGAAATTTTCAAGAAAAGGGAAGTTCTCTTCGGGACGGAGGATCCCTGTTTCCGGATGGGGTTTCGGAAGAAAATTGCTGAGACACCCGGGAACATCTCCGAGGATGCGGAACACGCCGTCCTCTGTGAGTTCCATCACAGCCATGTCCAGAAGGGGGAAAATATCTGCCAGAGAGGATTCTTTCATTTGTCCGTCGCACAGGAATACGCATGAAAGGATTCCTGTCCGCCTTTCAGAGACAGCACAGCAGATGAAAAACGGTGTTGCAGTTCAGCGATTTCCCGGAAGGTGTTTTCACAGATCAGAATTTCCCTGGCCCTGGCCCTGGCCCCGAGGGAGGCTGCAACACCCACGCGGCTGCCAATGGCGCTCAGGGTCTTCCGGTTTCCGGTGCTGATAATGCCCAGCATCACTTTTCCCGACGCTATGCCGATGCCGGCATCAAAGATGTTCCTGATGCCGGATGATTTGAGAATGTCTATGTTCTCAAGAATTCGGAAACCCGCTTTCACTGCCTGATGCGGAGGGGACAGTTTGGAAGGCAGAAGCCCGAAAATTGCCATAACCGAATCTCCGATGGTTTCGCTCACAATCCCCCCCCCGTCAAAAACAGGCTGTATCATGGCTGTCAGATATATGTTCAGAACCCTGAACACCTCAGCAGGGGAGTTCTGTTCGGTGTAAGCGGTGAACCCGCGAATATCCGAGAACAGAACGGCAACATCCCTGTTTTCCCCTGCCTCGCTGAGATTGAGCAGGAGTTTCCTTTCCGTAATCTCTTTTCCGAGATACTGATCCAGAAGTTTTGCGTGTTCGCCCCGGAGAAGACTCAGATCATTTGTTTTCTGCTGCAAAGCCGCCTGTCTGGCTTCCTCCTGTCTGGCATCCAGAAAAAGCACCCAGTATTCTTTTCCGCTGAAAAAGATATGGATATCCGCGGACACACCGGTTTCTGTTTCAACACAGGAAAGTTCCAACCTCTCATCGTCAAGGGGGAAAAAGCCCTCCAGCACAAGCACCTGATCCCCGACATATTTGCCTTTTCCAAGCCCGGCAATGCAATAGAGTTCCAGTTCGCCCCCGCAGTCCCGAAGATATCCGTCCCGGGTCATCATGAGGAAGGCGGGAGAGCGGTCTGCAATGGTCAGATCGTAAATATAATTAAGAACTGGCAAGGGCAGTTTTCGCATTTTCGCATCTAAGCCTCCAGCATTTTTTCGGCAAGGGCCAGAAAGGACTGTTCCACGCCCACGCCTGTTTTCGCACTTGTCCTGATCACGGTGAAGCCCTCATCCGAGAGTCTCTCAATGGTGCTGTCATCAATTTCCCATTGGTCTTCAAGGTCTGATTTGTTGAAAACCAGAATAAAGGGAATATTGCCCACTGCTCCCTCGGTTCTTTCCTTCAGAACAAAGGCCGTGTCCAGCGTATTCCGCCGGGTGAGGTCAACCACCAGAAAACAGCCTGCCGCGCCTCTGAGATAGGAGGTTTTGACCTTCTGAAATTCATCCTCCCCGTAAATGTCCCAGAGCAGCAGATCCACTTCCTTATCTTTCACACTCACGGTCTTTTTGTCTATTTTCACCCCCACTGTGGTCAGGTATTTTTCAGAAAACATGCTTTTGACAAAATGTTGCACAAGGCTGGTTTTCCCCACGGAAAAAGCACCCAGCATACAGATTTTTTTTTTGATCATATCCAATCCCTTGTTTAAGAGGGTTAAGGTTCAGGATTCAGGTGTGAGACCGCCTGAAGGCGGAACTACAAACTGGGTATGTTCATTTTTGGAAATCGCTCAACCTTACCCTCCCACAGTTACAACGGGCCGAATTCGGCGCTGTCACTGATCTTTTTTCCAGTGGCAGGCAGTTGCGGCCCGGTGTTATCTTTTGGCTGTTCAGCGGGCCATCCGGGTTCACGCTCCGCTTTGTATTCCTCACTGTCCCTTATAATATGGAAACTCACATAGCGGTTGAGTTCTCTGTCTGCTTCCGAAAACTCCTCCCTGAGCAGCTCTTTCCAACCTGCCCCCCGTGTGGTGAACATGTCTGCGCTCATTCCGCCCGCGACCAGCAGAGAAAATAATTTCTCGGCTCGTTTCCGGCTGATTTCCAAATTTCTCTCATCAGTTCCCACGCTGTCCGTATGGCCGACAATTTCAATACTGATCTGTTTGTCGAAAATCCGGTTCAGGCGGTCAAATTCTCTGATGTCCTTGTCCAACTGCTTCAGAATATGCTCCTGACCGGGTTTGATTTCCACTGACACCCTGTCAAAGAAAAAGTATGTCTTTTCAATTTCCTCCCTGATGATCTCAATGTTTCTGATGTCTGCATCAACAACCCCGTCATCAGCGAATCCCATAATTCCGGGAATGGCCTTCGCGAGTTTTTCCGCCTCGGCGATCCAGTGATGGGGAGCTGATCCCCTGACATGGAGAACATTGTCTCTCACTTCAAGCTCTATGGTTTCGGGAGGCCGGAGAATGCCTCTGATTCGTCTGATGATGAAATCCGGATGTGAGGAATGATACAGTTCCCAGTCGAATATCACTCTGTCCGCCTCAATATCTGATGCCCTCAGCATTTCCACAGGATCGGATGCCAGCATATCCCGAAGCCCGAAAATATGGTATTTCCCATTTTTTTTGTTTGTTTCCGTAATGACAATGCCCGGTTCCCCATGCAGTTTTTCCAGATAATCGTTCCAGCGCATATAATCCCGGATGAAAAAAAATGATCCGTATCCGATACCGAAAACCGCCGCACCGACCAGCAGCCACAACAGAACCGGGTTTCGCTTTTTTGACTTGAACTGACTTCTGAGGCAGTCCGAAATCCGCGCCCCTGTTATTTCAAAAGGTGCGGTGTCCCCCTCAAAATATCTGAGGTTGTCAAGCTGTTCAAAATGAATGGCACTCAGGGTTTCATGCAGTGCTTTTTCAACTTCCACCGGCGGGGTTCCCCAGACCACCGCGGCCAGCACGGCAAGGGAGGTCTGCTCAATCAGCACGGTGCGGTCCCCGAAATGCAGATTTTCAAGGGTGGCATCCTGACCAGCTCCGAAGGAATCCCTGACAAAATCCTGAATAGCCGTGAGCATGGCCGAAACCATGTCCGGGTCCTGCGCGACCGTATCCTCGGACACCGCATGCTGAAGCACCAGCCCCGTCTCCTTGTGAATCAGAAACACCTGCTCAACCTGATATACCAGTGAATGCAGCAGTGCCACCTCGCCAAAGGGTTTTTTTGTCTTGAAGGCTTCAAATCGCCACTTGAGTCCCCGCATGGAAAGACCGTGCTCGAGGGTCGCGCTGAAAGTCTGGATCATCTCTTTGATCAGGGTGGTGATGGCCTTTCTGATAGCGGGCAGCATCACTGGCACAAGAACTTCCACCAGCACTCTGGGGTCTCTTTCCACAGAGGCTTTGATGGCCTCCTCTGTGAGCGGCTCCACTGCTTTGACCATCTGCCTGTCCCTGGCAGCCCGGATCATGATGGCTTCAGGCAGAATCTTGCTCAGATCGTCCGGATTAATGCCCTGGTCCCTCATCAGTTCCCTCATCTCCTCAATCTGGGAGTGCAAAGGGCCCACCAGCAGTTTGCGGAGCTCGTTAAGCGAGTCTTCCGGCTGGGGAATATGTTCTTCCGAAGCATCCTCCGAAGGATCTGATTTTCGGGAAAACCAGCTATTCATTATGCAGATCACCTGCTCTGAAAACCGGTTTTATATGGTCTTTGTCATCGGTGATACGCATGGCCATATCCATGAAAAAATCCGCCAGTGCGGACCTGTCCATCTTGTCCCCCCGGAGTTCCCGGACTGCCTGTTCAATAAGCGTTGAGATTTCCTCGTGTTTCTGGCGCATTTCGTTACGCAGGCCCTTGCCCTGTTCGGATATCTGGTCATCCGTGTCTCTGGAATGTCTGGTCAGTTGGCTCTCCAGATGATCCAACCTGCGCTCGAACGAACGGACCGCGTCCTTGATCTGCATGGAAATTTCATGGATGGCTTTGGAACGGGCGCTCTGTTCAGCCATGAGATGATCCTTCATGGATTCCACTTCCGAAATGAAAAATCTCTCAAGAGAATCAATCCGTTTTCGGGATTCACTCTTTGAGACGGTCACTTCCTGAGCCAGACGGCCTTCCACCCGGGAAAACCGTTTTTCGTAGTCCGTCATCTGGTTGCCAAAGAGAATATCCCTGATTTTGTCTATGCTGCCGGATATTTCCCCCGCTCCTCCCTGAATGACATGGGGTTTCAGGGGATTCTCACTTTTGAATGCCTTGTTTCTTTCCACCGGAATCACTTTGCCGCTCAAATCTTCGGCTCTCTCCATCTTCAATTCTCCTATCATCTCATTATCAGATTATACAAACATCCGTCGGCTTATTTGCAAAGAATTTTTGCCTGAACAATTCACAAACAGCGGACACGCAAAGACACAAAGCGGAAAAACCGGAAAAAAGTGTGACATAGCTTATGAATACGGTGAAAATAATTTTTCCGTGTTCGCGTGAAGTCTGCCGACGGCTTTCCCTAGCTTATTTGCGGTTAAGTTTATGAATAATCAAGACCTGCATGTCCCATTTTTTTTTGTCACGCAAGTTCTGAAAATTAAAACTCTCTTTAATTTCAGAGTGCCATCAGATCAAAAAATTTCGAAAACCGGGAACCGGGTCAAATATCCCTGATGGACGCGGGTGTTTTGCCCGGAAACACCACTGCGCCTCGGGGATTTTCGATCTGCTGAGTGTGTCTCTCAAGCTCCCCTTCTCCCCTTTATATCATTCCGGGGAAAATGAAAAAATGAATGTTCTTAATATTAACCCGGAATTCACTGTTTGCAACAACGGATTCCGGATTAAAGTCGGGATGACGGGTGGACACACCTGATTTTATAACCTGAATTATTCACAAATTTCCGGGAAAGACTCGCCCCGCTGACAAACAAGCTGATATAAAAACGCAGTTTTTCAGTCCCTCATTTTTGCTGTTACGGAGAAACTTATGGATAATTCAAGATAATAACCCTTATCATTATTTCAAAAATCGGCTTTTTGCAAGGTTTTTTTTCTGTCATCCTGATTAAATTTAACCGCAAAGACATCGGGACACGGAAGGGATATTTCCCACCGATGCTGAAAAAAATTCAGGCGGATGCCCTATCTGAATTTTTCAAGTTTTTTCAAGATTTTGCAGTCTTACTGTTTTGCTGATCATGAATTATTCAGATTATCAGCACCCCGGGATTGAAAATTCATTGAAAAAAAAATGAATACCGTGTAGGAAATAGCTGTTTTTTAAATTTGGGAGTTCATGCGACAGAAAATGAAAACCTGTTCCCGCTCGGCTCGGATTGCCAAATCCGAACCCCTCCGATGCCGCCAAAGTTAAGCTGAGATTAAATTCGATTCACCAAACTGGCGGGAGCGGGGGATTTTACAGTTTCCCATGCAATTGAAAATGCCTGAATTTCTGAAATTTTGGCGCTGAAAAAAAAATGGAAATCAGAAGGCTCTGAAATTTTTGGGCCTCGCCGCCCAACGGTCAACCTGTCATGATTTTCTGAAATTCATAATTAAATTCGGCATATCGGAAATTTCCCTCATGATGGAATCATGCCCGGTTCCGTATCCGGTTTTGGAACTTTCCGATTTGCTGAAATTGAAAAATAAGGAGGAAGGCAGTCATTGTGGAATTCAAAAAAAAACTGTCGGCGGAGGGATTCGGCAACAAGGAAAAATATATAAAACTTGCCATCATAGCGGGACTGATTATACTTTCAGATCAGATATCAAAAGCAGTTATTTTAAATACTCTGTCACTTTATGACTCGGTTGCGGTGATACCCGGATTTTTCAGTATCACCCATATTCATAATCCGGGAGGGGTCTTCGGTGTTTTCGCGGATCAGAGTGCTCTGGTTCGCAAGCTTCTGTTTCTGGTTGTTTCCACATTTGCGGCAGGCTTTGTTCTGTATTTTTATCACAAAATCCCCAGAACGCATTCTCTTCTTGCCAGTGCATTTGCCCTGATATTCGGCGGTGCCATAGGCAACCTGATTGACAGAATTTATTTGGGAAAAGTTGTTGATTTTCTTGATTTTTACATCGGAAGCTGGCACTGGCCCGCGTTTAACATTGCAGACAGCGCAATTTCCATAGGGGTGATCATTTTTCTGTTTCATATTCTTTTAGACAAAATTCCGGAGTAGCATCCGGTCTCTGACATCCGGGTATTGGGAGAGCAGATACCTTCCGGATGCAGGACACCAAAATAAAATGTATCCAATTCTTCTGAAATTCGGAAAAATAGTTGTTTACACCTACGGCTTTTTTATTGCCATGGGCTTTCTTGCAGGCATATCTGTTGCAAAGAGAGAGGCTCTGAGACTGGGCGAGGACCCTCAGAAAATAACAGATATCTGTTTTTATGTTCTGATTTCCGCCATTGTCGGATCACGCCTGTTTTATGTGCTGATCAACCCTGACATATTTCTTTCAAGCCCTCTGGAAATTTTCAAAATATGGAACGGAGGTCTTGTTTTTTACGGCGGATTTGTCGGCGCGGTGCTGACGGTGATTGTCTATGTGAGAAAAGAAAAAATGAAGCTGTGGAACACAGCCGATATTCTGGCACCGGCAATTGCCATGGGGCATTGTCTGGGACGGGTGGGCTGTTTTTTCGCGGGATGCTGCTATGGCAAAAGCTGTGAGCTTCCCTGGGCCATCACCTTCACACATCCGGACAGCCTTGCCCCCGCTGGTATGGCACTCCATCCCACCCAGCTTTATTCATCGCTGAACAATCTGGCCATTTTTGCCTTTCTCTGGTTGTTTCGCACCCGGAAGCGGTTTGACGGCCAACTGTTCTGGAGTTATGTTCTGATTTACGGCGTTACCCGCTCAATCATTGAAATATTTCGTGGCGATTTCAGAGGCGATCTTTTTTTCGGAATCCTGTCTGTTTCCCAGACCATCGGAATAAGCTTCTCACTTGCCGCCATTGCAATGCTTTTTGTTTTAAGAAAAAACTCGGAATCCGGAACCCGGAACCCGAAAAAATCCTGAAACCTCGTGTCCGAAAATTGCTGTGCCATCCATGTGGCAACACTCTCGGCTATGACCTCCCGGAACCGGGAATATGACAGTGGAACGGAAGTTATCCGTTCAATCCTTAAATCCGCTGCATAGATGCTTCGCTCTCTGGCAAAAAATCGCTTCGCTTACCAATTTTATAAGATGGTTGCACTCCGGAATAAAAGGCATTGGCTGAAAATTATCTGTGAGGAACAACCCTCTGCGCCTTCCTGCAATCGGTGTCTCCCAATTTGTAAACGCGCCCGTTATATGGGTAAACCCGGAATTATGCGCCCTTTCACCTTTTTCTTATATTGGAGAAAAACCTCTCCCAGTTCTCGTTCCAAGCTTTCCTCTTCCTTGGCAATATGAAACAGAAGACCAATCCACCAAATTGGAATCAGGACAACACCTGTCACAGAACGAAAACAGACAGCCAGTCCCAAACACCACAAAAGTTCTCCGGTGTAAATAGGATTTCTTACAATACCATAGAATCCGTTCGTTTTGAGAGAAATTGTTTTATCCGGAGCAGTGACCGGCTTAATAATTATTGCCGGAGCACAAAATATAATACCTGCAATAAAGATAAATCCTCCTGTAATCATGTGCATACCCCATATTTCAAAACGTGGCTGTGGGCAGAATGGGAGTACAAGCAGCACTCTCCCCAAATCAAATATGATTACCATAATAGCGCCAAACAGAGGGTATCTGCCTAATTTTGTACCACTTACAACCGCTCCGCAGCCAACAAGCCCGAACATACTGATAAATGCCCAGAAGAATGGATTATTGAAAAATGTCATGATTTATCCTTAAATTCAAATTGTGTGCAGTACAAAAATGAGCTGTGAAAAAATCCGGCATTTTTCTGCCGGGAGAGAAGTCGGGCCGTTCAGAGAAAAGCCGGGTTTCTCGCCCGTTCCATATGTACAGTTGAGTTTTAACAAATTTCAGAATCTTGAAATTACAAAATGATACTATTAGATCAACTTATATAAACTCATCCCCCTGACCGGATTTCCGTTGCCAAAGACTGAAATAATCACCAATCCGGCGGGAGAGCAATGATGTTGCGCGTTGCCATTTTATTTCTTTATCTCTATTGATGCAAAAGTTCTGCGTATTCCTTTCTCATATTTCACCTGAGGATAGCCGAATATCACAAATAAGCCTTCACGACTTGCATATTTTATCCCCTGCTTTCTTCTGAATGCCTTTGCTCTTTTTCCGCTTTGGATCAGCGGATGTACCCCGCCAATCATACATGCACCCAAGCCCAGTGTCTCAGCGGCTATCATGGCGTAAGTTGCAGCAATAATCGGATCCGCAGGGTCTGTGTAAGGCGATCCGTAAAAATATATTGACAGGGGGGCATCATAATTGACAAGGTTGACACCATTTCGCATATTTTCTGTGTAAATATGAAACAGGGGTTTGACAAATCCTTTAAACATCTCATCATTGGATTTACCCCAGAAAGGGCGCATCAGAGATAAGAACCAGTCGGATACAAACCATTTCATACCTTCCAGATAGGAACAAAAATCTTTGGCAAAAGCATGGACTTTTTCCCTGGTGTTCAATACCAGAACATTTACATCAGACGGCGGCAAACCCATAGGTGCTGTTTTGGCCGCGTCCAATATTTTTTTTATCAGCTCATCATCAATTGCTGTATCTTCAAATTCTCTGATACTTCTCCTGCGCTGTAAAAGAGATTGTAATTGTTCGTATGTGGCTGCTTTTTCCTTATCAGGCAAATCAAACAGGTCATCGGGTGACAATGTCCGTCCGTAAATTTTTATGCCATCTGATGGGCAGATTGCCATACAATGCCCGCAAGCTATACATCCGAAGAACGGATGATCGTTCACCCTGACTTTGCCATTTTCTATCTCTATGCCAAAATCTTTGCAAACCGATACGCATAATCCGCATCCGGTACATTTTTCCTCATCAATTCTGATTTCGGCTTTAACTTTTGTTCTTGATGTCGGAACCGCCATATATCTCCCTTTCAAGCCTTCTTACCCTGAATAACGGCAAAATTTGTTATTATCTGAACGCACAATGATTGGAAATTCTTCAATACCTTCGGCAGGCTCAGTAACCTTCCTTTAATCGGGATTTTTTTATATAATAAATGTCCGGTCATGTTTCACGGACAGACAAATTATTTGATCAATATTGCCCTAAGCAGTTCCGGGAAGAGAGCAAAAATGAGCCAACAGGTGACATTTTTGCATTTCCCCGAAACGCAAAGCAGTTGTCAGCCCGGAGTGCAAAGCCTGATTTTGCACTCCGGACAATCTTTTTGTTAAAGCCTCTATAAACGCTGAATAAGATAGATGTGGGTAGGCATTTGACTTTGATTTTTTATTTCTGAAAAGCGTGGCAGCAGCTCACGTTTTTTAGGACTGTCCTTTAATGGGGACAGGTATATGGCCCCTTTGCCATGTGAGGGAACCGGTACGTCCCCAAGTAGCCTGCCAAGGGACTGATAGTGTTCGGGCAAAAGTTGTTCTCCCATAAGGAAATTGCCTGTGATTTCAACATTTGCATAGGTATCATTTATTTCAAGCATTTTCTGGAAAGCCTCGCGAACCTCTGATGCATCCACAGGCTTGCGTATGAATGCCAAAGTTGACGCGTCCACAGACTCAAACCCGATGTTGATATAGGTATGGAATGGCAGTTGGTCAAGTTTTTCAAACAATTTATTTTCAGATTTGAGCAGGGAATCCACGCTTCCAAACAGGAATAGCAAAGGCGTATTCACACGCTGTGAGTCAAGGCCAAATGCCTTGGCTGCTTCGCCGGCAGCCATGCAGATCAGTTCATCCCCGGCTTCAAGTGCGTCATGATTCCCTAAAAACAGTGCGTTATAATTCTCAAGATTGCGACCGTAAAAGACCTTCAGTTGCCGAATCTGTTCGAGGATATCGGCTTTGGAACGTGCCTGAAACTGTTGTGCTGATTTTACACAGCAGAATTTGCAATGATAAAGGCATCCGTCTGCAATCATAAGCGGAATAATCTCATAGTCAACATGTCGTGTGTCAGGAGGGAGAACCGACACCCGCCCACCTGTGATCGCGCCCAATTTTTGAGATCGCTCGTGCAGCACTCTGTCATCATTATTTAAAATGAGGTTTATCAGATTTTTCGCCTTGGAATGCAGACCAGCACCACGCTTCTCATAAAGGTTTGCATACAACTGGGACCATGCCCCGAATGCATTCATTATGTCAGGGTTTGAGAAATAGTTGACTTCCCATACTGAGTTGTTGGGATATGGAAGACAGGGCAAATAGTATTCACCCAGCCATGAAATAATGCCATCGCCCCCGCTTTTGTCACCCACCGAATAATAAACCCAGTCATTGCCATCCGTCCGTTTCAGTTGTTCAGCCGGATGAGGCCACTTCATATTCAGACCTCGGATGAACTTAATTTCTCCATTCAAGTTAAACCGGAATTCGTATTCAGATGTTTTTATCTCCGAATATTTACCATATCGGAGCGGTAAACTCGCCTTTATGATTTTGGCCGGGCCTTGCTTTTCAACGATGATAGCAAGGTTGTTAAGATTGGAAAATAGCATTTTTTCTCCTCGGGTCTGATATTATTTGGCAGTGATAGTTTACTTTATAATCAAAATGTTATGTTGTAGACAAAAAGCTGTATGGCATCTATGTGATTATCGAGTTTTTTGAGGCAGCACAATGACTCACAGCCCTTTTTTTTATTTCTACCGATTTTTATATGAGCACTGAAGAATACCTGAAGATTTCCTTATTCATTTTCAACAAAAATATTCTCTCGAATTTCATTTAAGCCAAGCATTATCTGATAATGCTTTTCCTTTAACACATCTTTTAGCTTCTGATCTTTCACAAGTTCCAATTTGGCTTTAATCTTTTCCTCCAAAGTGATAAGTCGCTCCCATTTCCACATTTTCTCATGTATGGGGAGCCACAATTTTAGTTCAGCTAAAATATAATTTGCCAAGTCATCATTATCTGGGATAATTTTACCAGCATCAGACCTCTTGAATAATTCTGTATAACTTTCTTCTGTGGGGTCAATAAATCCTTCTCTTCCATTGTTATGTTCTTCCGCATTTTTAGTCGGCCATTTGTTTTTTTTTGAAGCGTTGCAGTAGTTGCATGTATATACCAGATTGTAGTAATCATTTGCCGGAATATTATGAGTGAAGTCTTTGGGATTTTGAGGCACAAAATGATCAATTGTGAAGCTTCTGATTCTTAATCTATCGGAATCATCGCAATATCCGCATCTATTGTTAAAATCCTCCCGCAAAGTTTTTCGGTAAGAACGATAATGCTTGCATTCTTTTCTGTCCGGCCTTCTATTAGGCGTTAATTCTCTAAAAACAGGCATTATTCATCTCCGGGTATCATGTTAAGCAGATGTTCCATCTTGCCAATCAGATCGTCCAATTTTTTGTTGGTGTCTTCCGAATAAAATGTTCTGGAAAGATGTTTCTTTGCAGCAACAGTTTTATCCAGAAAATTATTTAGTTCGACATAAATATCTTCTTCATTGGGGATCAACCCTTCTTTTACTCTCTTCTTTTCCAAGAACTCAAGCTCTCTTTCCGATTTTGATATTTTACGCTTATAATCATCGGCAATTTTTAGCATCTTTTGTTTAAGAATATCTGGTTTCGGATTATCTCCGTCCAACATATCTTTCCCGTTAACCAAATTGGCATTTGCCAAATGATCAAGCGCCTCTGATTCATAGGAGGTAAGAACTATCATAGGATAGTAAAGGTTTCTTTCCTGAATTTTGTCAACAAGGGCATCTGCATTAAAATCAACTGATTCCAATCGAAAATCAATAACCAGCATATCAATGTCTTTCTCGAAGATGTCGTCCGTCAAAGAATCCACGTCCGTTTTTTCATTAATATCAAAGAGCACAACATCAAAATCACTTTTGAAAAATTGCCAAAAGGTGTTTCTCCACGCCTTGTCATCATCAATATATCCGATTCTAACCATGATCCATTCCTTTCCGTACCTGAAAACGCACACTAACTGAAAAACCCTGAGATACCGGTCGGATGTCGATACTGGCTCCCTTATAGTCATCAATAACCAATTTGACAATGTACAGGCCCATACCTGTGCCGATTCTGTTTCTCTTTCTGTCACGCCTTGAAGATTCGTTAAACTCAAATATCCTGTCCGGCTCTTTTTCATACTCAGTCGCAAGCCCGCAACCGTTATCTGTAAATAAGATTTTAATAAATTTGCCTGAATGCTTCCAATCAATTACAATTTCACGATTATAATTCCCTTTTTGCTCTTCAAAGGCATTTAGTGAATTCGACAGCAGATTGTTGAAAATAGTATCGAAATCCACTTCAAACGCCCTTAGCATACCAGAATGTGACTTGGTTCCGTTTAACACAATTTTCACTCTTCTCTGGTTCAGAGCGTGTTTCCATGTGCTTTTAAATTTTTGAAAATATTCACCAACATTTAAGTTGGGTCTTTTTCTTTTATCTTGTTTCAAAGCGCTCAGTGAATAGTCTAACCAATGCTTTAGCTTCAGATCCTCTTCTTTAATCAGTTGAATCATGTAGAATGGATTATCTTCCTGATGAACTGATTTCAAATCTTTTTCTTCAATGTATTTTTTTAGTTCTGCAATTAAAAAATTCGTTCTGGGAATCAAACGGGAGCGCAGACTTTTCAATTCGTGTGCAAAAGAGGAGATGATAAGGCCTGCACTTGCCAATACCCGAAGTAATCTGATCTCCTCATTTTTGTCTTCCATATCCTGCTCATAGATTTTCGCTGCTTTTGCAAGAAGTTTTTCTGTTTCGGTATGTTTGTGACTGCCAGCCTCCTCCTCTTCTTGCTCTCTTAATATTCTGTCAGCCTCCTTCTGGGCTTTTCTTTTTTCCTCTTCGTCCTGAAATCGTTTCTTGGCGAATTCAGAAAGATTGAACATGATAATATTTCGATCTCTCTCAAACTCAGAGATCATCTCAATCAATACATTCTGAAATAACTCAAAAACTTCATTCTCCTGAATGCCCTCACGGCCAGATTTATCCTGAAAACTGGCATTGGCCATCCTTGATATTTTAATTATTCCAGCGATTTGGTTTGGACGAATCTTATAACCACCTAATTTTTGTCCAACTCCTCCGGGGCTTTGTGCCTGTCTTTCACCCAAACCCAACCAGTCCTGACCATTTTCCCCATAAGGTCTGACTTTGAAACCATCTCTGAATATTTTCACTCCCCCAAATTTCTGTAGCCACGCTTTCCTGTTGGCAGAATTGAAACTCTTATACGGATATTTCTCCCTGTTTTTTGAATCATTTATATTTTTCAGGAAATAGAATGTGAACTCGAATTCGCCAATTTGTCTGATAAGTTCCTTGTCTGCTGATTGGGAAAATACAGAAAACGCCTCAATGGTTTTGGAGAAGGTAAATGTTTTTTCTTTAAATGTATCCAACGTGAACGGGAATTTCTTCATCCGTTCATAATCGAAAATCTCACGATAAGCGTTTTCAAGCTCATTAATGTTCAGCTCATTTCTTGTTACTTCAAAATGGACTGAGCTTGTTTTATCTGAATATTTAGCACTGATTTTGTAATCAAAGTCATCATAGTAGGGTTTGTGAACCAGACCAAATTCATTCTGCGCATTCGTTGAAAAAAGATGGATGTTAAAATCCGGATGTTCCTGTGGGGGAGTCAGTATCTCCAGATTGTCAAAAAGACGCTTTAATGACGCTTCATCCCAGCGATCTCTCAGAGAATCAATTTGTAAAATTGTTCCTGAAGAAAATTCAGTCCCTTCAACAACTTCCGCAATCTGTTGGAAACGACTGAATACTTTGGATAATTCCGCTTTGATATCTAAGCCATCAGCGTTATCCAAGTCTGCTTTTACTTCGTGAATTGCAATGCCGGGTTTGTTAAAATCACTCCATTTGACACTCCAAACATATCCTTTTTTTGTTTTCTGGGATATTGTGAACATTTTGGAAGATAAGCCTAATCGGTCAAGTGCAAAACGTCCAATCCCTTTAGCTCCAGTCTTCACTCTGCCTCCGGCAGATTGGAAATTTTGGAGTTTATCG
>Ga0233403_10000821_pt1 | contig 14881 bp, 15 predicted proteins | sample Na_oxic_1_MG_FD_179866 | JGI IMG/M metagenome (GOLD analysis project Ga0233403, IMG submission 179866) | Seawater microbial communities from Saanich Inlet, British Columbia, Canada - Na_oxic_1_MG | ecosystem: Environmental > Aquatic > Marine > Inlet | place: Canada: British Columbia | collected...
AGCCCGAAATCGTCTTTTGGGATAACATCGTCAAAATAACAGCGATATAACAACACCCCATTTGTCTGTTTGGGAATAAGATTTTCGTAAAATTTCTTGTGAAAAGAATCGTTTATACATAAGGTTTCTCTGGTCAAGTCAGAGTCCAGAATACTGACAGTATGGGTTGCCCATTTTTTGGATATTTCAGCAGCATTGTCCAAATCAGAGATGCGCAATGCAAACAATTTTTTATCATTCATAAGATTTTTTCTAAAGTAGAGATGTCTTTATGCTCTTTTCCCGTTGGTTCAGCGAAATATTTTGCCTTTGTTAGCTTGGGGATTAAGGTTAATAGTGGCGTGCCTTTACGGCTCGCTATGCAATTATCATAGTGTTTTATTTTATGGGACTGGAAGCATTCTCTTATGAATCCCGTTTTTTCTGATTTTCCCACATACCAAGGCAATGTGCCGCCGCCGGTACGAATAGAAAAAATATAGATACCAATCGCATTAGAAAGGCCGTTTTCTAGAGAGTCGACTTTCTCCCAAAAAGCAGATATTTCATTCTTATCTCTAGCAATAAGCCCATTATCTTGTTTAGGAATTGCTATTGGCTCATATGGATAGAAGTTCAATCATCAGTCTCCTCTATTTTTAAGCATAACACCGTTCTTGAGCCGCGCGGTTTTAGGCAAAGGCTCCAAGACCAAGTTAGAATTAAATTTTACCCTTTACCCTGACCCCAATTATTGCTGACCCCAATTATAGGTTAGGCCATTTGTGCGTTTAATGGATTAATGTTAAAAGGCATTTCTTGGCCAAGCTGTTTTAAATCATATAGCTTAACTGTTGTACCTTGTTTGGCTTGTAAAATACCGTTGAACAGCGTTTCTAAACTCACTTGGTGATGAAAACGAACTAAACTATATTTTTGGGTAATCAATTTTTCCCGGTCTTTCTCTTGCTTGGGATCGTAATAACGGTGGCAATAGCCATTGCATTCTAAAACCAACATCAACTTGGCGACAAAGAAATCCACTTTATATGGACCAATTGGATAATTAAAATGCAGGTCAAAACCTTCAAAAACGGTTGACAACACTTTTTGCCATTGCACTTCGGTTGAAGTTTCGGGTTTCGCAAAAGAGCCAATCTGCCCAAACACTTGTTTTTTGAGTTCAATACCAATAACCGAGTCCATTCCTAAAGCAATTTTGGTGACATCATCAAGATGATAGCCATTCATACGTGAGGCTTTACCACCAAAAGAACGAATCGTTGCCGAATTCAGTTTAATCGGTTTAATGTCAGTTTGGTGTTTTCTGAGGAAACTGTTGAGGGTGCTTTCCGGTACCTTAAGGAATTGGGTAATATCCTTTTTGATAGCAATGTCATCATCAACTGAGCAAGTAAAACCAAACTCTTTGATGAGTTTAACCGCATCTATGTAGTTCTTTTGGACGGTTTGTTGGATATTGGGGGAAAGTCCGCAAGCTTGTTTAATGGCAACATCTAGGGCCGTCTTAATTAAGCTTGCCGACAAAACGGCACACCTTTCACCAATGTGTTGTTGGTTTTGGCGTAATTTTTTATTAGCAAACGCTAAAAGGTAAGAACGGATCAAGTTTTCAATTACTGATGAATCATAAATAGTAATTTTTCTGCCTTGATAGGGACTATTTTTGGCTATCACTTCAGCCGAGTTTGTCCTCATGCTCAAACCATTGTCAATAAAGGGTTTGAGTACTTTCGGAGGCCAGTTTGTCCTCATGCGATTTAACAGTTTTTGATCGACTCCCAATAAATCGGCAGTCCCGCGTTCACTCATAACCGCTGTATCATCATCTAATACATAGCCATCACTAACAATGCCAGGTATTAACTCGACTTGTCCATAATAAACCGCTTTTCGTTCGGTCATGATATACCTCGCCTATAAGATATACGTCTAATAAATAGGAAGTGAGGCAGACCGCTAGACGTTTCGGCTTTTTGGGGTCGACATCCCTAGCCTCACTTGTACTAAAAAAATATCAAATCTATTTCAATATGTCAAACTTTCTTTAAATGCGTATTAATCAGAGAAATGGTGGGTTTCGCTCTCGCTCTACCCACCCTACGCTTGCTGAGGTTTAGTACCGAATTTTTCTGGACAGCTATATGCTAATGGGCTTTTATTAATGACGTGTACCCAAAGTTAGCTCAGGAGCCATTACTACATTTATATGGCTCATCAATTCAGGTTCCGAAGGAAGTTCCAAAGTTTTGATCAATTGCGTGGTTCCTGATTTGTTATTCTCTTTCGCATTTTGACCATCCGCCTTTTCAAAGTAAACATAAATATACAGCACCTTTACATATACAAGTTTCAAAGTTTCAGTGCTTGGATATTTTTCAAAGTGGATATATTTCTTGATTCTGACTTCACCTGCAATGTCAGCGTAAAAGTCCAAAAATAATTTTTCTCCATGGACATTTTCAAGATACGCGGTTTTTGCTGACTTGATTTGAACAATTTCGTGTTTGCTAAGCTGGGGTACCTCTTTTGCAAAGGCTACCGTTATGCTAAGCAGGAATAGGGGGAAAAAAATATATTTCATGTCTCCTCACTTTTTTTCATAATGCCCGATGTTAAGCGGCACTTTTCATGGACGTAAATTGTCCGCTTCAACGCCTTGTTATCCTGAGTGACAACCAAAGCGATTTGGAGGAAGTGTAGGGTGGGTAGAGCGATAGCGAAACCCACCATTTATTCCAAATATTTAAAAGCCATTTTTTCATTGATTCCATCACCACCCCAATTAGTTGGATAAATTCCCCAATTCACCGCTCGATGAAAAGAAGAATATTTCCAATCAATTGGTTGTTTAACATAACCATGTTTTACCGGATTATAATGAATATAATCAATATGTTGACAATAATCTTGTTCATCGCAAATTGTATGCTCCCAAAAACGTCTTTGCCAAATACCACGTTCTCCTTTATGTATTCGACTTAAAGAACGTTTTTCAGTCGATGGTAATTGACGTGAAAATGTTGATTTAATTTGTCGCAAACGCATAGAGTAATTATCATCGTTAATTGGTAGTGTTAAAATACAGTGAAAATGTTCTGGTAAAATAACTGCTGCTTCAATTTTGAAAGGATGTCTTTTTATCACATAATGAAAAGCTTGCCGTAGGTATTCAATATTGTCAACTAATAAATATGATTGTCGATTTAAAAGAGCAACTGTGAAAAAATAGCAACCACCTTCAACACGGTAACGGCGATAATTAGACATGATTTCTCCTTAAATCAAACAAATATGGACTGAACTAAAGTGAAATGGGGTAGTACCTACAAACTGGTGCAGGTTAATAAAATCAATTAGTTACAAATATATCATCTAATCTTTGTTCCACGAAAAATCAAGGTGTAAGATAGATTTTTACCACTAATTTGACGCACCTCTATCGGCTTGCAGAGACTACCTGAAATGGTGGGTTTCGCTCTCGCTCTACCCACCCTACGCTTGCTACGCTTGCTCCAAGACCAAGTTAGAATTAATTTTACTCTGACCCCAATTATTTGGATTTAGCTTGGCACGACGGCTCCAAGACCAAGTTAGGATTTAATTCGAGCAGGCCCCCTTTTCTACGAATTGCTGAAATACGAGGAGGAGCTAACCGACTACCCCGTAAATCTGATTTTGACATGTGATAAATATTAGGTTAATGACTAATTCGACAAAGTGCCATAAGCTCATCAATATTATCCAGTGTTTCGAGAGATAAAAGTAGTTTAATGGCTTGGTGTGCTCTTTCTTCCCCAATAACAGGACTGGCAAGGGTGAAAAATTTATGTTTCAGCTTTTGAGCTTGGGTTGCTAGGTCGTGTTCTGGTTCGCAGACTTTAACTAGCTTTTGGAATATAGTCCCATCTTTAAGAAAAACTTTTGTTTCACCAATACCTGTCGCGAATGTTTTTTCCCCAATTACCCTTGTTTTTTTCCGTAAAGCAACCAACTCGGAATCGACACAACTTTCTTGATCATAACTGGCAATGTTGGTTGTATTTTTGCCTGCAAGTGCCATAGCAACAGTGTGAGGAAGACTAAATTTGGCTTCAATTCCTGTTGTTGGATGCTCAATGAAAGAAACTCGTAGTTCTTCAACGGGTACATAAATTTCAATGTGATCTATATTTGCCAAATCAATTTTTTGGGCATTTCTGATATATTTCGCTGCTTCAATTGTGGCAAACGTCCCAAAACAAGCCGCATGATATTTGAAGAGGACATCCTGAATATGAAACTGCTTACCAATATCTTGTAGTGTTGTTTTTACATTCCATTTGGATATGTCCAAATCAGAAGTATGAGTTTCGCAAAAACCCTGAATGCATTCCAATACATCAGCTCTGGCCGTAAATCCTCGTTTGCTCAAGAGTGCAGCATATAGGCCATTACTTGCTGCCTTACCTGCATGCAAAGGTTTGCACATAGTGCCAAACATACATTTCAATCCAGCTGCCTGGGTAGCTGCAATGCCAAGTGCTGTAGCACACTCATCAGGAGAGAAGTTTAGCAAGCGTGATGCTGCTGCGGCAGCTCCGAATGTCCCCACTGTTCCAGTCGTATGCCAACCAAGATCATAATGTTTTGGGGTTAATAACAAACCAACGTGACAGGTAAGTTCTATGCCAGCAACAAAGGCAGTTAGTAAATACCGCCCACTTAATTTATCGCGCTCGCTCAAAGCAATTACTGCAGGGGCAATTGGAGCCGTTGGACGTCCTGGTATAGCAAGATGTACATCATCAAAGTCAAGCACATGGGAGAAAAAACCATTAGCAAGTGCTGCTTGCAAGACAGGAAGTTTTACATTTTTTCCGGGTAAAGTGGCTTGAGAAGGTGTAGCCCCAGTTTCCAGACACTCCTCAAACATAAGCTGGCTTGCTGGGTCTTGTGCTCCTGCTATTGTGACACCAAACCAATCAAGCAAACAGTGCTTGGCTACCGTACATACTGTTTCTGGAATATCTTCATAAGAAAGCGTTGAAGCATAATGCGCTAATTGGTAAGTGATTGATTCATTATTCATTATTTTTTTTATGCTCTAATGTTATTTTATTTTCTTGATGCTTGGCTAAGGGTAACATACTATTGGCTAAACCTACAAGGCTACTTCCATAAAAAATGCTCATACTAGTCGCCAGTCCAAAATGGAGTAAATACACACCACCAATATTGGTCACCCCTGGTATAATACTTAACATTAAATTACTACGCATGGTATCTTCAAATTCATCCGACAATTGAAAAAGCTGGCTGAGGGATGCCAATGTACCGTCCATGAAGATGATTTGTGCTGTGTCAGTCGCGGCACTGGAGGCACCTTTAAGTGAGATGGACAGTTGCGCTGATTTAAGTGCAATCGCATCATTGATACCATCACCTACAAAGCAGACAAATTTGCCTTGCTCACGTAGCTGTTTTACTAAATTAGCTTTATTTTCTGGCAAAGTCTCTGCAAAATAGTGATCAACGCCTAATTGTTCAGCAATGTTACGGGTAGGTTGCTCATGATCACCGGAAATGATATAAACTTTAAGGCCACGTTGCTGAAGCGATTGAACAAGTTGATGGGCTTCAGGTCGAATACTGGGCTGCATTTCCAATACTCCCCCCAAGTTATCATCAATTCCAATATAAATCAGTGAATGTCCTAACGCTTCAGCGTGTTGTTGAATGTCATTTATCACGGTTGGCAAAGCAATCTCTTCTCGCAGCATAAAACGGGCACTACCAACCCGAATAACCTTACCTCCCAACTCAACTTTAATACCATAACCAACTTCATAACTGGCTTCTTCAGGGATGGATAAGGATAAACTTCTTTCCTGTGCCTTTTCTACTATAGCCTTTGCAATGGGATGCAACTGGCGATATTCGGCCGCCGCTGCATAGCCAAGTAAAGTGTTTTCATCGTAGCCACCCAGTGTATGTATTTTACCAATGGAGGGTTGTTCAAGAGTTAAAGTACCTGTTTTATCAAATACAATCGTATCCACTTCTCTAAGTAGTTCAAGTACTCGACCATCTTTGATTAAAATACCTTGTTGTGAAAATACCTGTAAGTAGTTAAGTACGCTAAGGGGGCCATACATCATCATTCTGAGACCCAACCCTGAATATAATATTGCCAAGGCAGCCGTTGGGCCAAATGTCGCTAATGTCAACACACTGACTCCTAATTCTATTAGAATTAAACTGTCAGCAATTTTCTTTCCGCGCAACATGAGCGTATCTTTGTAATTTTTAGTATTGTTAAGTACATTGCCTATATTGGCTGCTACTGTGTCTTCACCAGCAGTTTCGACTAATATGGTGATTCGACCAGATAAAAGTAAGGTAGCCGCAAAAACTTTATCGCCCGATGCCAGTTCTACTGGTTGGCTTTCGCCAGTCAGAATATGTTGATCAATGCTGGCCAGTCCACTTTGAATGATGCCATCTACAGGAATAGTTTCACCTGCATTGACAATCACGCAATCTCCTTTTTTTATTTTTACAAATTCAGTCTGAATTTCAACCCCTTCTTTTTCCAGCCAAACATAGGTAGCATGTCCAGAAAAAACATTAACTAGATGCTTTTGAGAATTTTCTTCAACCCTTTCTACAAGTTCTACCATAGAACGGCCGACTAAACTTGTGAACGCAGCTAAAGCCAATCGTCCAGTAGCAATTAAACCAAGACTTAGTGCGGCACTGGTTATATATACGCCAGAAATATGGCCTTTTTGGGCATCTCGCCAAATAGAGAAAAAGGTATTACGGGCTAAATACAACACCGCCCCAATACCTAATAGCCGAAATATTGGATAAACCGCTCCCAAAAATGCTAAACCTGCCGCACTGCTATATAGAGCCAAACTACGATTTTCTTCTTTTTTACGCTTTTCAATTTTGGCTTTCATTTCTGGGTTTAGAGCTAACTGTAGTTGTTCTCGTTTATCTCCAAAAATGGCACTTTTGAAATCGTGTAATAATTTTTTGCTGCTGAATGTTGTTGATTCAAGCGTTTTTTCTGGTGCTTGTGCGGATACTAATTTGGAAGCAGTATTTTTTTTTCGTTTGGCCAAATAATAAGTGGTAGCCGCACTACACAAAGCTAATTCGACTAGCATAATTCATCCTTATACATCTTTATTTTGTATCTCAGTTAGCATTAAATGTGGATTGAGAGCTAAAAAATACATGTTTTAAAATTTAGAATTTCGCATTTTATCCTTTTATTAATTCATGATGCCATTTTTTGTAAGCCTTGCGCAATTCGCAACAGTGCCTCATCTACATCGGCCATATTACCAGTAAAATTAATACGTAAAAAATGTGGGTCTTGTTCAGAGAAATCCGTGCCTGGCACAGTAGCAATAGCATAGTCCACCGCTAATATTTCTGCAGCAGTCATTGAATCAATATGCTTTGGTAGCGCAATAATGCCATAAAACCCCGCCTGAGGATAATTGAGTAACGGAAGCATATGGTGTGAACTAACTTTCAAAAAATTATCACGGCAACTATGCAAATAATGACGATGCGCGTTTAACACGATTTTTGATTGTGCTAATAAGCGTTCTACCAATAGTTGTCCTGGTAGATTGGGGCAAAGATTTAATAGTACTTTTAAATTTTCGGCCGCTTCTATATAGCAGGAAGGTACGATAGCAAACCCCATACGTAATCCAGGTACAGCAAAAGATTTGGCAAACCCATTGATGATAAAGTGTTCTCCTAGTAGTTGAAGAGCACTCGGCGCAAAGGTATCAGTAAAGGTTGTGCATTGATAAACTTCATCAAAAATTACGGGTACGCCTAAGGATGCAACCTCAGCCAACAGTTCCAAACTGGAAATATTTCCGTGAGGATTTCCTGGAGAATTGCAAATAATAGCAACCGTTTTGTCTGTAATTAAATCTGATAATCGATCACTATCAAGGTTGAAATTTTCATCCAAGGGTGCCCAAACTGGCTTCCCTTTAAAGAGGTTGATTACCCTTGCATAAGATGAATAAGCGACTTCAGGCACAATCACTTCTTTACCTGGAGTGACGAATATACCTAAAGCCAAGACTAACGCACTGGTGGCACCATCAGTAATTAATATTTGTTTTGGTGAAACGTGGACACCCAAAACAGTTTCGTAAAAATGACTGATTTTTTCACGCAGTGATATTTGTCCACGAATATCACCATAACCTACCACTTGTTCTATTTCTTCTGCTTGCAAAGTGAGATCTGCATATTCCCATACCGGAAAATTTGATTGTCCAAAAGCAAGAGAAATAGGCTGTAATTGGGATGAATTAGCATGTTGTTGCCACAATGTACAAATCTTATCAATTTCCATTGGACGAAACATTAATTTTTGAAATGGATTATCTTTCATATCTCTAGTGGAAATTTTAAATATATGATTTTTTAAGTTTTTTCACTTGAGATTAAACGCTGCTTGTACTTGATTGCGATCCAACCAAACGTCCGAACTATGAGCTAATTGTAAAATTTTAGCCACATTTTCTTCACTAGGTTCAATACCGGCTTCTGATAACACCCAGCGTGCATTGGCTGAACCACTTGTTGGGCCTAATAAAATAGTCTGTTGCCTACTCAAATCAGTTGCAGGAACAGAAGAAAATATTAAATCCTCAAATTCTGTTCCCAAAGCCTTTGCTTTGGCTATTGCCGCAGCATGCGTACCGGTACAGGTGGTAAAAGCTTGCTCTCCGACCAAAGGCATATTAGATGGAATAGAAGTTTCTGTATATTCTGCCAATTGTTGACAATAGTCTACAATTTTGGAAATATCAAAGTTCTGATGACCATATTGATGTAAGTAAATAAGCAACTGTTCTAACGGTGTATTACCAGTGCGTTCCCCAATACCAAGAAAGCTTCCACTAATGCAATCGGCACCGGCTTTAACTGCCGCAACGGCATTTGCTAAACTTAAACCTTTATCATTGTGACCATGCCACCATATTTCCACCTTGGCATTAGCAATATGATCGTGGATAAACTTCATTAGCCGTGTTGTTCCCTCCGGTGTCGCAGCACCAACCGTATCACAAATGGTTAATACTTCAGCTCCGCAAGAAATTGCCGTATCCATGGCCAATTGTAAACGCTCTGGCGGTGTACGAGTAGCATCTTCAATGGATACCCCAAATCGAGTTTCTTGCTGGCATAAATATTTTCCTGCTTTGAGATGCATTTCCAACATTTTCTCAAAATTCCACCCTTCAACACAAGCTCTTAGAGGACTGGGATTAATCAAAAAATCGGCCCAAACATCCATCGACGCATTTTGATTTAGGGTGACGATGGGCTCAAGATCTTCTACTAATGGACGTGCAAGAAATCTTGGGATCATTGAAAGTTCTGTTTTTTCAATGTGATGAACTAATGTTTGGCAACTTTCAAATTCTGTTTGAGAACTAGCAGGGAAACCTAACATGGCAGCTTGGGTACCTACTGCACTTGATTTTGTTAGTAATTTCTTTTTTTGTTCAACAGAGGGTTTACGGACAAAAGCACCTTGCAATCCATCGCGCAGAGAATCATCTTCTATTTTAATAGATTGCAAATGAGAGGATGACGTTGGACTATCCCAAGTATACAGGAATTGTTCGATGTTATTCATCAATATTAGACTTTATAATTTTTCAGTCAGTAATATATCCAGCAATAGCAGACCTTGCCGCAATATAGGGAGAAGATAAATAAACACTGGAATTGGGATTACCCATGCGACCTTTAAAGTTGCGGTTAATAGTGGCAAGGCAAACTTCACCATCCCCTAAAATACCTGAATGAACTCCATAACAGGCTTTGCAACCTGGAGATTCGATAACGGCACCTGCATCAAGCAATTTTTCGCTTAATCCACTCCGCAAGAGTTCGCGATAAATTCTCATTGTTGCTGGAATAATCATCAGTTGGACGCTTGGCGCAATTTTTCTACCTGCCAGTTCTTCGGCAACAGTTTGAATGTCGATTAGCTTACCACCCGTACAAGAGCCAACATAAATTTGGTTCACAGCAATTTTTTGGGATTTCACAGTAGCAATAGGTTGCACATTATCTGTACTGTGCGGCAGAGCAATCATGGGTTCAAACTCTTCAGCATGATAGTTCAATTGAGAAGCGTATTCAAATGTTGGATCGGTAAACACAGGTTCAAAAGGTTCAGAAGTCTGACTACGCAAGAATTTTTCAGTACGTGCAGAAAGTCCCATAATGCCATTAGTTGCGCCAGATTCAACTGCCATATTGCACAAGGTCATTCGTTCTTCTATATCCATGTTCTCAACGGTAGAACCAACAAATTCCAGTGACTTTCCAGTGGCACCTCCAATTCCTAAATCTCCAGTAATTCGCAAGATAATATCTTTCGCCATCACACCTAGAGATAATTCGCCTTCAATCCGCACTTCAATAATTTCTGGTATCTGAAACCAAAGGTCACCCGTATAGAAAGCATTGAGGACATCAATCATGCCTGCCCCAGTAGCGAAGGTATTAAAAGCTCCATAAGTTGTGGTGTGGGAATCATTGCCGACAATCACTTGATTAGGTAATGCCATACCCCTCTCGCCGATGACGACATGACAAACACCATAATCTGAACCATAAAGAAAGGTTTTTTTAATATTCTGTTCTTTGGAAAATTGCTCAACCGCAAGAGCAAATTGACGGGAAGCAGCATCCTTAGCTGGCACCATGTGATCTTGAAATAAAGTAATACGGGAAGGATCATAGACTTTGGCATCTGAACCAAATTCTTTATAGAACAGTTCACGAATACTATACACTGTCGCGTCGTGGGCAACGCATAGATCAATTTGCATTTCTACAATCTCCCCACTTTTAACACTTTCCTGGCCACTGGCACGGGCAAGAATTTTATGGGTCATACTTTGAGGGATCATTTTTAGGCTATCTCCATCCGTTGTTTTGTGTGATTGGTTAATCCACCCGCGGCGACAATTTTAGTCACAGGACCAAAATCAGGTATTTCATAATTACAGCCTTCTACTGAAAAATAACCTGATTGCATATTGACTATCACTTCCTTGCCCATGGTAGAGGCATCAAAATTATGTGGATAAACAATAGGCAAAACGAGGCCCATGTTGATACAGTTGCGGTAGAAAATACTGCCAAAAGATTTTGCTATCACAGCCCGACAACCCGCATAATGCAAGCCTTGAGGAGCAGTTTCCCGACTTGAGCCACAACCAAATTCCCGACCAGCAATAATTACTTTAAACAAAGATGTACCAGTATTAGGGTCAACGAAAGGAGGATCGGATTCATAATCAATCAAGGCGCAGCGAGCTAATTCTTCAGGGCCATCGTAGGGTTCAAAGCGGCCAGGTGCCATAACATCTGTATTGACAAAGTCTCCGCAGTAAAATGCAGGGCCTTGTATTGATGGAAGAGTGATACTTGTTTTATTCATATTTTTCCTTGCTGTAAAAAAACTGTGATGTATAACAATACCTTCGCCAATTTTAAATTTCAAAAAATGCTTATTTTTATTTTTTCTATTTTCATTTCCTTTTCTATTTTTTCTGTGATACTAAGTTAAACTCAACTCCCCATGTCGCCATAAGGAGCTGGTCTTCAGACACGTGCGTGAGACTTTCATCGCACACGGCTCCTCTCCTAACTATTTGCTTGACTGTAAAGCATCAAACTTGAACCCAATCGGACTTGGTAAGTAATTCTCTTTCATACCTTTTCTTATCCTCACGAATCAAAGTATCATTCTCGTTCCCATGCAGTAGTTGTAGATTTATGTAAAAATCCTTACCACCTTTCATCTTTGGTTTTATATGGTCAACTTCCATAACATCATCAAATCTTGCAATGACGGTTACACCGAGTACATTTGCCATTTTGCTTTTTTAATAGCGTTCTGACCCTTGTACTTACAGTGGGGTCTTTTTGGCCACGCACTGACCAATAAACCTTATCACCATCGTAGACGTGTTTTGTGCCTTTCACTTTGATATGTCTTGGTATTTTGGTGTCGGCATGTTTCTTCAACGTATGAGCTTTGTCTTTAACTTTAGTCGTAAACACCCATTTCCTTGTACCAATTTTCTTGAAGTATTTATTCTTTATCCATTTCAATCCTTTGTATGGATGCCTTCTTTTTGACCATTGCCATAATTTTATCCATACCTGACTGTCAACAGCACCAAAAATCTCCTTATATATCATAAGGATAAAGTTATTTGCCCAGCCAGCGATAATCGGATTTAAGAGAAAAGGGGTCAGGCTCGAATTTTTTGCTAAGTGTTTAAAAAAAATAATTCGACCCTGGCCCCTTCATGAAGTTAGTTATTTTTGTAAAAATAGGGGACAGACCACATTTATTTTTAGAGCTATTTCTCATTATAACGTTTAGTTTCCAAACAAATAGTCTCTTCTGTTGAGGAAAAAAATATAAAACGTGGTCTGTCCCCTATTTGCGTTGTAGGTATCCTGGTTAATTTGAAGTGAGGCAGACCAACCAGGTTATTCGGCTTTTCGGGGTCGACATCCCTAGCCTCACTTGTGCAACAAAACTATCAAATCTATTTTAACTTGTCAAATATTTTTTGAGGGAGCTAACACCGTTCTTAAATTGCTCGGTTTTTTACGTCGGCTCCAAGACCAAGTTAGAATTAATTTTACTCTGACCCCAATTATTTACTATAGCCTCATTTCTAGTTTCCACGTCTGGAATATGTATATAGTGGAAACGAGCTTGCCAAAGGTAAACATATTCAAGTTGTGTTGACCCGCGAAGAAGTCAAACACAATATTGTCTTTATTGGATATTAAATTAGTCATTCATCAATCAAAATTCACCATTAACTTAGCCTAAAAAAAATCAAAACGATATCCTTCCATGACTTTGTCTTCTTCAATGATTGTGTTCATATCTATTAGTTCTAGCCGGATATGTACGGATGCTTGTGAGCGCATTTGTTGGTTTTTTTGCGGGGGAACCCCTAAATATTCAGAAGGTTTAAAACGGCGTTGTGCAAATGGGTTGTTGTTGCTATCCTCAAAAGTTAGTTGTAAATCTGGGTAAGGTTGAGAAAAAAATGCTTGATTAATAAATGTTGCCTCAAATTGGATTACATCTTTTATGTCGGGGTGAACTTGGGCAACATGTTCTTGCATATAAAAACTTTTCAAGTCTCGCGTTGGTGGTAAGGTACATAAAAAGCTATAACAAAACCGGTCGAGCCAAAATCTAATCTGGGGATGTTGTAAGATTTGATCACGTTGCCAAAACCACATAGCTTGCCCGGCAAAGGTTGCCGAGAGTAATATAACCATTATTCCCAAAAAAAAGAATGACTTCCAAGATCTACCACGCGGTGCCTCATAAATATCTTCTTGGAGTAGTTCTGGAATATCATCCTCTTGAAATTCGGTTTTGTTATCAGTATCAATTTGAAACGATTCGGAAGTGGTGTCATCCGATAATTGTTTGATTAGCTGAGTAGTTGCATTAAAAATATTTCGGCAGTGGCTGCAACGGACATGTCCTTGGGCAACATTCAGGTGTGCTGCCGTGACACGAAAAATTGTTTGGCAGTGAGGACATTGTGTTTGCATAGTTAAGTAATGGTGAATGGTGAATGGTGAATGGTGAATGGTGAAATGATTTCTGGTTCCCACGCGCCGGCGTGGGAACCCATTTTTGGACGCGCCAGCGTCCCGTCTTTTGCTTGCCCACCCTACATTTTGATTTATTAATGTATATATCAATGGGGGTTGAGTGTAGCGACGATACGCACCCAACCATCACGTTCCACAATTTCCGTTATTTTAAAAAAAGGTGCATAAGCCGCTATCACATCATCGCTTTGTTCTTTAAGAATACCAGATAGCACAAGTGGAGCATTAGTTTTTAAGTGTGCCGCAAATGTGTCCACCAATTTTATTAAAGGATTTGCTAAGATATTAGCGAGTATGCCATCTACCTTAGAGTTCGGCAATTGTTCAGGAAATACCCAATTAATCACGGTATTGACATTATTTTTTTGGGCATTATTTTCGGTAGCCGACAACGCTTGTGGATCATTATCCACAGCCCAGACATGGGTTGCCCCCAATTTGGCAGCGGTAATAGCTAAGATACCAGAACCACAACCATAATCAATCAGAGTTTTACCTAATAAATCGGTTTGTTCATCTAACCATTCTAAACATAGAGCCGTGGTTGGATGGGTTCCGGTTCCAAACGCCAAACCGGGTTCGAGGAGGATATTAATTGCCTGTGGTTGGGGAGGCGCAAGCCAACTGGGACAAATCCATACTCGTTTGCCAAATAACATTGGCTGAAAATTATCCATCCACACTCGGCTCCAATCCTTTGCTGCTAGCTTTTTTATTTGACTGGGTGGCAAAATTAGGGGGGCAATTACCGCTTGCAACTGAGCTTGTAACTGAGTGCTATCGGTATCACCTTCAAATAAACCGACTAATTGAGTATGCTCCCACAGTGGTGTGGTATTCAAAGGTGGTTCATATAATGGTTGATCCAATGCGTCGCTCAAGCTAACGGAAACGGCTCCGATGGCAAACAAACCATCAGAAATTGTTTCAACTGTTGAGATGTCCGTCTCTATAATAAATTGCAACCAAGACATTTTCTTAATGGTGAATGGTGAATGGTGAATGGTGAATATAAAATTTCCTCATACAGAAAGTCCAATTATCTTCTATACTATTCATAGTAATCATGTAATCATTAAATCATAGTTCAAAAATTTGGTATTAGAATCAAAATGCCTAACATCAGATTAAATCATTAAATTCACCATTCACCATTCACCATTCA
>Ga0233403_10000822_pt1 | contig 14864 bp, 5 predicted proteins | sample Na_oxic_1_MG_FD_179866 | JGI IMG/M metagenome (GOLD analysis project Ga0233403, IMG submission 179866) | Seawater microbial communities from Saanich Inlet, British Columbia, Canada - Na_oxic_1_MG | ecosystem: Environmental > Aquatic > Marine > Inlet | place: Canada: British Columbia | collected...
TAAAACCCTTGAAATCTCTGAAGTGCCAACACTCGATGAGCAAGATCAGGTTGTTTCAGTTGAAGGTATTGCCCATGATATCACTAAACGCAAACAAGCTGAAAAAGCACTACAGAAATCATACAAACGATTTACCGCCGTCACCAATAGTTTAGACGCTGTCGTTTATGTGAGCGATTTTGAGACTTATGAAGTGTTATTTATGAACCAATTTGCGCTGAATACTTGGGGAAAGAATGCGAGCGGAAAAATATGTTGGCAAACCTTACAAACGGGACAAACAGGCCCTTGTTCATTCTGTACCAACGATAAGCTATTAGATCAACAGAGAAAACCGACCGGTATTTACGTTTGGGAATTTCAGAATACAGCCGATGGTGAATGGTATCAGTGCCGTGATCAGGCGATTCAATGGCCGGATGGGCGGCTAGTACGGATGGAAATCGCCACGAATATCACTGAACGCAAACGGATGGAAGAAAAATTGCTGCAAAGTGAGCAACGTTACCGGCGGCTTTTTACGGACAACAAAGCGGTTGAATTGTTGGTTGATCCAATAAACGGCCAAATTGTGGATTTCAATGCAGCGGCGGTTCAATACTATGGTTATTCCGAAGCCGAATTAAAATCACTGAACGTGGCTGACATTAATACCTTAAGCAAGGAAGAAATTGCGAATGAAATGCACAATGCTCAGAGAGAGCAACGTAACTATTTTTCTTTTAAACATCGGTTAGCTTCTGGCGAGATTCGAGATGTTGAAGTTTACAGTGGTCCAATTGAATTAGATGGTCAGCACTTACTTTATTCCGTTATCCATGATACAACGGCTTGGAAAACAGCCGAAGCCAAATTGGAAAAAGCCAAAAAACAAGCAGAAGCTGCCAACCGTGCCAAGAGTGAATTTCTGGCCAACATGAGTCATGAAATCCGCACCCCGATGAATGCTGTCATTGGTTTTAGCGATATACTTGCATCCAAGATAACTGATAAGCAACAACAGGGTTATCTCAATTCCATTCAAACAGCCGGTAAAAGCCTATTGACTTTAATTAATGATATACTTGATTTATCCAAGATTTCGGCAGGGCGGTTAGAAATTCAGTATGATCCAGTCAATCCAAGGCTTATTTTCACCGAATTACAACAAATTTTCAGTCTCAAGATGGCTGAAAAAAAGCTGGAATTCATGATGGAAATTGATGAAAACTTACCGCAAGCTCTCTTTTTGGACGAAACTCGTTTGCGGCAAGTGTTGTTGAATTTAATGGGCAATGCGATAAAATTTACTGACAGCGGCTATGTGAAACTACGCGCGACAAAAAAAGTCTATGCCAATCAGAAGCAAATTGATTTAATACTGGCAGTAGAAGACAGCGGCATTGGTATTCAGCCTAATCAACAAACACTGATTTTTGAATCATTCCGGCAACAAGATGGGCAAAGTACACGTCAATATGGTGGAACCGGGTTAGGGCTTGCTATTACCAAACGTCTGGTTGAAATGATGAACGGTCAAATTGCGGTCGAAAGCAACCCCGGCAAAGGCAGTCTTTTTGAAGTCACTTTACGGCAAGTCGAAATAGCTGCAACTACGCCGAAGGTCAAACCAGACAATACTTTTGACCTAAACAATATAACCTTTCAAAAAACGCCAATATTGGTAGTGGATGATATTAAATCTAACCGCGACTTGATTGAAGAATACCTGTCACAAGTCAATTTAGAGGTTATCAGCGCTGAAGATGGACAAACCGCATTACTATTTGCCGAAGAATATCATCCCGCGTTGATTTTAATGGATATCAAAATGCCAGAAATGGATGGTTATGAAACGACTACGCGATTAAAAGACAATCCAAACACAGCCAATATTCCAATTATCGCCCTAACCGCCTCCGCTACCTCAACGACGAAAGTTAAAATTAAGAATATGCACGGGTTTGACGGTTATTTAGCCAAACCCGTCAATATTTCTGAGTTACTCCGTGAATTATCCCACTATCTAAAATATACCAAGAAAGCGGTTAACGATGCCTCCCCAGCGCTTACTACGGAGGCTGATAGCACAGTGAATCCGACCGAAATTGCCAATCTCTCCGAACTGCGAGGCAAAATTGAACAACAAGTCATGCCACTTTGGAAAAAGGCAAATATTATGATGAAAATGGATGTTGTTATCGCATTTGCCGAAAAGATAATAGAATTAGGCCACGAATATCATGTCCCAACTTTGATCCATTATGGTGAACCACTACAAGAAAGCACCCAAACTTTTGATATTCCTTATATTCAAAAAGCACTTCAAGAATTTCCGGTTTTGGTCAAACCCTTAATGATTAATGGTTAATGGTTGTTTCAAGCAACTGCGAAAAGGAGTGCAAGGCGTACCTTGCACGAAAGTGTTCTGAACATCTATAGAATAAATCAAATGAATAAAAAACCAACCATTTTAATTGTCGATGACAACCCAGAAAATTTAAGTGTTCTGGGCAGTATTGTGGCTACAAATGGCTATATTCCAGGCTTTGCGACCAATGGCACTATGGCATTGGCTTCGATTAAAGAAGAAGCTCCCGATCTTATTTTGCTAGATGTTATGATGCCAGATATGGATGGTTTCGAGGTCTGTCGGCGATTAAAGCAAGATACGGCATTGGCAGAAATTCCTATTATTTTTCTGACCGCCAAAACGGAAACAGATGACGTGATTGCCGGTCTGAAATTGGGAGCGGTGGATTATGTCACCAAACCTTTCAATAAAGAAGAATTGCTCACTCGTGTTCAAACCCATTTAGTGCTTCAAACTCAACAGAAACAATTACAGGTTCAAGCGGAACAACTCAGACAAGCCAATGAACAGTTGGTACAACTCGATCAAGAGAAAAACGAATTTTTAGGCATGGCCGCCCATGATTTGAAAAATCCACTGTCAGCCATTTTGGGTTCGATTGAAATGATTGATGAGTTAATTAAAACCGAACAATTTGCCAGTAAACTTGATGTGACTGAACTTTCCGAGATGATCAAGACGGGTGCCGAACATACATTTAGCTTGATTAATAATTTGTTGGATGTGAATGCGATAGAATCTGGAAAAATTCGGTTCAATTTGGAAAATGTCGATATTTTTCCGGTTATGAGCCAAATTGTGGCTGAATATATCCAAAAAGCCAAACGTAAAAACATTACCATACATTTTTCCCCAGCTCACAGCGAGTACGTTGCTTATGTGGATCAGAACCTGGTACAGCAGGTTTTAGACAATTTGGTTTCTAATGCGGTGAAATATTCGCCTTTCGATAAAAATGTGTCTATCCGAATTTTCACCACGGCAAATGCCACGATTGGTTGTGAAATTCAAGATGAGGGACCTGGTTTAAGTCACGAAGAACAGGCACAATTATTTACCAAATTCAGCCGTTTAAGTCCACAACCCACCAATGATGAAAGTTCCACCTGTTTGGGGTTATTTATCGTGAACAAATTGATCAATGCGATGGGTGGTCAAGTCTGGTGTGAAAGTGAATTAGGTCACGGGTCGAAATTTGTCGTCGAGTTTCTGCCGCAAAGGAGTGAATCAATAGAACAATATTCGATGGATTCTAGTTAAAAATAAATAAATGAATGAGACAACCCAACTCAAAGCTCGTTCCATTAAATGCCGGTCAGAAAAAGAGGTGTCCAAGCTAAAGCTTGGACTTCAGCCAAAAATATTTATCTGATAAAAACCAGAATATGCTCCAACCCCTTTGGAATTGTTGGGGCGTTGGTTACAACGCCGGAAAATAGATGACATTAATTTTTATAAATAGGCCATCATAACTATGAATATACAAAAAATAGCTAAACAACAATGGCTACGCTATGTCGTTACCATTGCCCTTATTGCGGCTGCCGCTGGGCTGCGAATATGGCCATTAGGTGCGTTGGAATTGCGTATTCCTTGGGTGACCTTTTATCCCGCAGTCATGGCAGCCTCCCTCTACGGTGGATTTTCCACCGGCTTCTTGGCAACCGTTCTCACGGTTCTTACCATTTTTTTCTGGTCTCCTACTGGCGAGCCTTTCATCGATGATCCTGGTGATTGGCTAGGCGTGGGGGTCTTTTTTGTCAATGGCATGTTGATTGCGGCTATGAGTGGTGCGATGCATCGTGCCAGGGCACGGGCGACCGCAGCAAAGGAGCAGGCGGAAACAGCCAACCGCGCCAAAAGTGTTTTCCTGGCTAACATGAGCCATGAACTGCGTACACCACTCAATGCCGTTTTGGGATTTTCCAAATTGATGAAAAATGCTCCCAATACCACAGCAGAACAACGGGAATATTTGGGTATCATCTCCAACAGTGGCGAGTATCTACTCAATATGATCAATAATGTGTTGGATATCTCAAAAATTGAGGCCGGCCAGATGGTGCTGGAAAATGCCCCTCTCAATTTGCACCGACTTCTGCAAGAAGTGGAAGCCTTGATGTCTGTGGAAGTCGCAAAAAAGGAGCTGAGCTTCGAGCTGGAGCAGTCCCCTGATCTGCCACAATACATCAACACTGACCCAGGCAAATTGCGGCAGGTGCTGATCAACCTGATTGGAAACGCCATCAAGTTCACCGATAGTGGTGGTGTCGTTGTTCGGACCCATGTCGCTGAGCAAAAATCAATGCCAGGGATAACGCTGCAATTTGAGGTAGAAGATAGCGGCATCGGCATTTGCGAAGAAGATAGAGAACATATCTTTTCTCCGTTCAAACAAACCGGCGATAAGCAGTCTGCTGGCACCGGACTAGGACTGACCATCAGCAAACAGTATATTGAGCTAATGGGCGGGAAAATAACGGTTTCCAGCGTTCTGGAAAAGGGCACGGTATTTCACTTTGATATCCCGGCAGAAACGCTGTCCGAAGACGATACCGCCCCCAAGTTGCGACACGAACAGGTTACCTGCTTAGCAAAAGGGCAACCACAATATCGTCTCCTGATTACGGAGGACAAGATGGAGAATCGTCTACTCTTACACAAGTTACTTGAGCCACTAGGCTTCGAGATTCGCGAAGCCGTTAATGGCGAGGAATCCGTGGAAATATTCAAACAATGGCACCCTCACCTGATCTGGATGGATATTCGTATGCCCGTCATGGATGGGCTGGAGGCGACCCGACGCATTAAGGCCAGTGAGTCTGGTGCCAATACCAAAATCATCGCGCTGACCGCTCATGCTCTGGAGGAAGAACGGCGTGAGATTCTAGCCGCCGGTTGCGATGATTTCATTCGTAAACCTTACCGTGATACCGAAATATTTGAGGCCCTAGCGAAACATCTGTCCGTCCATTTTCTGTATAGCGAAGAACCCGCCCCGGCGACGACCAGCAAGGCCGAAGAGCTCGATGAGAACCAACTGAAGCAGATACCAGTAGAACTGATCTGGAAATTGCACGAAGCTGGGGAGTTGCTGAATGAGGAACTTTGCGTTGAGGCGGCTGGAATGATTAGCGATTACGATCATGAATTGGGCGAACAGTTGCGCCAAATGGTGGAAAATCTGCAATACAAAGAGTTACTGACGACCCTAGATCATTTGATCCAAACTAAAAAATATCGTCTGCTGATTACTGATGATCAGAGGGAAAATCGTTTGCTCCTACACCAGTTGCTTGAACCACTAGGCTTCGAGATTCGCGAAGCCGTTAATGGCGCGGAAGCCGTGGAAATATTCAAACAATGGCACCCTCACCTGATCTGGATGGATATTCGTATGCCCGTCATGGATGGGCTGGAGGCAACCAAACGTATCAAGTCCAGCAAGCCAGATACTAAAATCATCGCGCTGACAGACCATGCTTTGGATGAACGGCATCAGATTCTAGCCTCCGGTTGCGATGATTTTATTCGCCAACCTTACCGTTATTCCGAAATATTCGATGCCCTAGCGAAACATCTGTCCGTCCATTTTATCGAAGAACATATCCCGGCAACCAAAAAAGCTGACTGGGGAGCAACTAAAACAGATACCAACAGCACTGTTCAGGAAACTGCATGAGGCTGGGGAACCAAGGCAACCATTCCAGATTGCCCCTACGTCACGCATTGATTGGTAGGGGCAATCCCTTGTGGTTGCCCTCAATCCCACTCTGCCAGGAGGCAGCTAGGATGAACAGCGATTACGAACAAGAATTAGGCGAACAGTTGCGCCAAATGCTGGCAAATCTGCAATACAACGAGTTGCTTACAATTATAGATAACTTGCCCTTAACTAAATCATTATGAATACTTTCGATACCCATTCCACGGGGGATATTCTGATCGTTGACGATACCCTTAACAGTCTAAAATTATTGATGACTATTTTGAGGAACGCCGGCTATCAGGTACGCCCGGCAAGAGATGGCGAACTGGCTCTGCGTACTGCGAGAACCAAATTACCCCTGTTGATCCTACTAGACATCAGGATGCCGGGTATGGACGGCTACGAAGTTTGCCAACAGTTAAAGGCATCTGAAGAGACTAGGGGGATTCCGGTGATCTTTATCAGCAGTCTTGGGGAGCAGATGGACAAAGTTAAGGCGTTCGGTGTTGGCGGAGTCGATTACATTCAAAAACCGTTTCAAATGGAGGAAGTGTTAGCGCGGGTACGGACCCACTTATCCATAAGAATGATGCAACGCCGGCTTGAGGAGCAAAATATCCAGTTGCAGGAAGCCAGTGAAGAACTAGAAAGGCGTGTTCAGGAACGTACTCGGCAACTCAACGAAGCCAATGCAGCACTACAAGAGTCAGAGAAACGATATGCCGATCTCTATGATAACTCCCCGGACATGTATGTCTCAGTCGATGCCAACACAGCACTCGTTTTGCAGTGCAATCAAACCTTAGTTAACAAGTTGGGCTATAGCAAGAGTCATATTATTGGTCGCCCCATTTTTGAAGTCTACCACCCTGATTGTATGGAGAAGGTTAAAACCGCCTTCCAGTCTTTCGTTAAAACCGGTGAGGTACACAATGCTGAACTGCAATTAAAACATCAAGATGGCAGTAAGATAGAGGTCAATCTAAATGTCACCTCGGTGCGTGATGAGAATGGCAATATTCTTTACAGCCGTTCATGTTGGATTGATATCACTGAACGCAAGCGTACCGAAAGTCAACTTGAACAGTATCGTTGCCATTTAGAAAAAGCCAAAGAAACTGCCGAATTGGCCAACCAAGCTAAAAGTATTTTTTTAGCTAATATGAGCCATGAAATCCGCACACCCATGAATGCGGTCATTGGTTTTAGCGATATACTTGCATCAGAAATTACTGATAAAAAGCAAAAAAGTTATCTCAATTCCATTCAAACAGCGGGCAAAAGCCTCCTGACTTTAATCAATGATATACTTGATCTCTCCAAAATTGAAGCAGGGCGGTTAGAGATTCAGTATGAACCCGTGAACCCACAGCTTATTTTCAGTGAGTTACAACAGATTTTCAGTCTCAAAATGGCCGAAAAGCGTCTCGAATTTATGATGGAAATTGATGAAAACTTACCAACTGCATTATTTTTGGATGAAACTCGTTTGCGGCAGGTGTTGTTGAATTTAATCGGTAATGCGGTTAAGTTTACTGACAGTGGCTATATTAAACTGTGTGCTAATCAAAAAGCCTATACCAATCATATTGATTTAATACTTGCCGTGGCAGATAGCGGCATTGGTATTCCTTCCGATCAACAGACGCTCATTTTTGAATCATTTAAGCAACAAGATGGGCAAAGCACCCGTCAATATGGGGGAACTGGGTTAGGGCTTGCTATTACCAATCGTCTCGTCGAAATGATGAAGGGCCATATTACCGTTGACAGCAGCCCTGGCAACGGCAGTCGTTTTGAAATCACGTTACGGCAAGTCAAAATAGCGACTACCTCGCCAGATGCAAGACAAGATAATACTTTTTACTTAAACAATATCACGTTTGAAAAGGACCCTGTTTTGGTGGTGGATGACATCGAATATAATCGTCATTTGATTGACGAATATTTATCAGCCGCCAATTTAGAGGTTATCAGTGCTGAAAATGGACAACAGGCGTTGCTGTTAGCCGAAGAATATCATCCGGCTCTGATTTTAATGGATTTAAGAATGCCAGAAATGAATGGTTATGAAGCTTGTAGGCATTTAAAAGACAATCCAAACACAGTCAATATTCCAGTGATTGCGTTAACCGCCTCTGTTGCGTTGAACGAAAAAGCTAAGACTGAAGCTTATGGTTTTGATGGATTTTTAGCCAAACCGGTTAATGTTTCTGAGCTAATCAGTGAATTATCCCACTATCTCAAATATACCAACAAAGCCGTCGCCGATGTTCCACAAACGACAGTTGATTGGTCATTAAATCTGGAAAAGATTGTCAATCTTCCAGAATTGAGAAACCAGCTTAAACAAAAAGTGATGCCGGTTTGGAAAAAGACAAATATTATACTAGAAATGGGCATTATTGCCGAATTGGCCGAACAGATGATAGAACTAGGGAATGAATATCATATCCCGGTTTTCATCCATTATGGTGAACCTCTGTTAGAAAGCACCCAAAATTTTGATATCGCTTATATTCAAAAGGCGCTTAAAGAATTTCCAGTTTTGGTAAAGCCTTTGGGAATAGAATTTGATGGAAAGTGATGATACGAGAGAGGTTTTCAAACAACGACGATAAAGACACGAATATGATGCTAACTATAAATAACTACCAAATCACCCAACTCATTTATGAAAGTGCTAACTCCCTCGTCTATCGAGGTATGAGAAAAACGGATAATCAACGGGTTATCCTGAAAGCCCTCAAAGAAGACTATCCAACGCCCGAAGAGTTAACGCGCTACCGTCAAGAATATGACATCACGCGCCGTTTAGCCAATGTGGATGGGGTGATTAATGCCTATCGTTTAGAAAAACACCAAAATACGCTGGTAATATGCCTGGAAGATTTTGACGCAGAGTCCCTGAAAATTTGGCGAGACAAGCAGCGCACCTTTACCCTTGATGAATTACTCACGTTGGCCATTCAAACCACCGAGATTTTGGGACACATTCATCGGCAAAATATTATTCATAAGGACATTAACCCGTCCAACCTCGTTTGGAATCCTAATAGTGAGATATTAAAAATCATCGACTTTGGCATTTCCACCCAATTACCAAAGCAACATCTCACACTGACAAATCCCGATGGGTTAGAAGGCACTTTAGCCTACATGTCCCCAGAACAAACCGGGCGTATGAACCGGGCGTTGGACTATCGCACCGATTTTTATTCACTGGGAGCGACTTTTTACGAATTATTCACCGGAAAAGTGCCTTTTGAATCGACAGACGCGATGGAATTAGTCCATGCCCTGATGGCTAAACAACCCACGCCGCCTGATCAAATCAATCCCGAACTGCCGAGTGTCATTTCTAATATTATTTTGAAATTATTAGAAAAAACCGCCGAGGCACGTTATCAAAGCGCGTGGGGTATCAAAGCCGATTTACAGGAATGCCAACTTCAGTTGGAGAAAACCGGTCAAATGAGTCACTTTAGTCTGGCTCAAAAAGACCTTTCAGACCGTTTTAAAATTTCCCAAAAACTCTATGGGCGCGAATCGGAAATAGATACGCTGCTGACTACCTTTGAACAGGTGGCTTCTGGCTTCGCCGCAATTATGCTGGTTACCGGCTATTCAGGTATTGGTAAATCGGTGTTGGTCAAAGAAATTTACCGCTCGCTCACCAACAAAACCGGCTATTTCATTTCCGGTAAATTTGACCAATTCCAGCGTAATATTCCGTACAGCGCGATTGTCAAAGCTTTTCAAGAATTAGCCGAACAACTGTTAACCGAAAATGAACAACAACTGTCGGTTTGGAAACAAAAACTGTTAACAGCGTTGGGGCCTAATGGACAAGTGATTATTGATATCATTCCCGAAATTGAATGGATTATCGGCAAGCAACCCCCAGTGCCACAGATGGTACCAACTGAATCTCAAAATCGTTTTAATTTAGTTTTTCAAAATTTCATGCGGGTATTTTGCCAGCCAGAACATCCGTTGGTGATTTTTTTGGATGACTTACAATGGGTCGATTCAGCAACGCTCAAATTGTTAGAACTGGTAATGACTGACAGCGAGAACACCGCCCTTTTTTTGATAGGGGCTTATCGGGATAATGAAGTTGAGCCAACCCATCCATTAATAACAACCCTTGACAAGTTCCGTGAAGACAGTGTCACTATTAACCAAATCACGTTAAAGCCGTTAGCTTTTGAACATATTAACCAATTGATTGCCGACAGTTTGCATCACAACTTGACAGCGGTTGGCTCGTTGACAGAGTTAGTGATGCGTAAAACCGGCGGCAATCCATTTTTTGTCAATCAATTTCTTCAAACACTGTATGAAGAAGATTGGCTTCATTTGGTTCCGCCAACACCTGAGCAAAAAGGCCATTGGCAATGGGATATTGAACAAATTGAAACCCTGAATATCACTGAGAATGTCGTGGAATTGATGATTGGTAAACTCAAAAAATTGCCCGAATCCGCCCAACAAGTTTTACGCTTGGCAGCGTGTATCGGTAACCGTTTTGATTTGGACACCTTGTCGGTCATTTATCAAAAATCGCTGGCTGATACTTTCCAAGACTTAATGCCGGTTTTGACGGAAGGATTAATCTTGCCGTTATCCAAACCTGAAATAACCGGCAATGACATTCACAACTCACCATTCCTTATTCACCATTTACAATTTTTACATGATCGCGTCCAACAAGCGGCTTACTCCGTTACCGCTGAACAACACCGCAAAACGCTGCATTTACAGATAGGACGCTTATTATTAAACAACACTGACAACTTAGCGGAGAACATTTTTGAAATAGTCAATCAATTTCAATTCGGAATCGAATTAATCACCTCCGAACCCGAAAAAATAAAATTAGCCGAATTAAACTTAATGGCCGGAAAAAGAGCCAAAAAATCGGCTGCCTATCAACCCGCTTGGAGTTATATTAAAACCGGTTTAAGCCTACTGTCAGAACAACACTGGCAAACACACTATACGCTTATCATGTCTTTACATGTTGAAGGTACCGAGATTGCGTACTTAAATACTGAGTTAACGCAGGTAGAAGTCCTTTTTCAAACGGTGTTAAAACAAGCCGCTACCCCCCTTGAAAAAGTGAAAGTTTATCAAATAAGAATTCGGGCTTATCAATCTCTCAATGAGCCGTTACAAGCTACGCTGATTGGGCTAGAAATCGTAAAAATACTGGGCATTTCTCTGCCCAACAAACATTTTCCGTTTTACATCATTTCAAGCCTGATAAAAACCAAATGGATGTTGAGAAATAAGTCAGTTGCCGAGCTAGAATATTTACCAGTGATGGAAAACAAAACGGTTTTAGCCATCATGCAAATTTTAACCACGATCATCCCGTCAGCCAGCATGGCGATCCCAAATATTTTCCCACTGATTATATTAAATATGGTCCAACTTTCCATTCAATATGGAAACAGTCCTTATTCTGCCCTTAGCTACGAGTCTTATGGTATTATATTGATTAAATTAGGCGATATCAAAGGGAGTCAGCCCTGGGAACAACTGACCCGAAAAATCGTGAAAAAATACCCATTAAAAGAAATACGTCCTTATATTTTGCTCGCTTATTATTATATGTTGGTTCATTGGATTAAACCCGTCACAACTGGGATTCAAGCACTTATTCAAGCGTCGCAGGAGGCTTATGAAGTCGGTAACTTAGAATTGGTTGGTTATTGTTTATGTTTTTCCGCCACCCTTTCTTTGTTAAGTGGGGAAAATCTGGAACAGCTTGAAAGCAAGCAAATCAAGTGGCTTGATCTGCTCAAAAAATATAAACAAGACACTGGCATCTTTTTTTTCAAACCTTATACCCTACTTTGTTTCCTATTATTAGGCAGAGATAAACAACAAATTTCTTCAATCAGTGAAAATTTTGAAGAACTCATCGTCCAGTTAAAAAAGGCGAAACACTTTTCAAGTTTGTTTCAGGCTTATCTGGCACAGGCTATGTTCAAATATTATTTTGGCTCCTATCCAGAAGCCTTAGAAGCTTTAGACGCGCTGAATGCCGCGCAAACCCATCTTGACTCCGTAGTGGGTATGCCTGACATACCGGTTCACAATTTTTATACGTCACTCGCCATGTTGCGTCTTTGTCGTTCTAAAACCGAATTTGATTTCAAAACCAAATACCGTCTGATGCTGAACCAAAGAAAGCTCAAAAAGTGGGCAACCTACGCCCATAATAATTATCAGCATAAATATGATTTGGTTGAAGCGGAAAAAGCGCGTGTATTAGGAAAAGTCGCCGACGCTGAAAAATTCTATGAGCAAGCGATTCAAGGCGCTAAACAACATGAATACGTTCAAGAACAAGCATTAGCTTGTGAACTCGCCGCGCAATTTTTTTTAGAACGTCAAATAGAAACCAGTGCCAAAATCTATATAAAAGAAGCGCACTATGCTTATGGACTTTGGGGGGCAGCGGCTAAAGTTAAGGATTTAGAACAAAAATACCCCAACTTTTTCGCCCAGAACAGCCCACTTCCAGTCGAAGCAGATTTTATCAGCTCGGTGACAACAATGGTTTCAACTAAAGCCAATGCCCATTATTTGGATTTAAACAGTGTCGTCAAAGCCTATCAAACCCTATCTGGGGAAATGGTGTTGAGTCGCCTGTTAGAAAAAATGATGCACATCGTCATTGAAAATGCCGGAGCCGAAAAAGGTTTTTTGCTATTGCCTAAACAAGACAATTGGTTTATCGAAGCACAGCGGCATGTTGAGAGTTCGGATACCGTTTTACAATCATTACCAATTGAAGAAATTGATCAGGTGTCAGCAAACATTATTCACTATGTCGCCCGTACCCAAGAAAAGGTGGTTTTGCACAATGCGACACAAAAAGGTCGTTTTATCCGCGATGCCTACATTGTTAAACACCGCCCCAAATCGGTGTTATGTGTGCCGCTTATCAATCAAGGACAATTGACCGGTATCTTGTATTTAGAAAACAATTTGACGACCGGAGCATTTACGCCAAACCGGTTGGAAGTGTTAAACCTGTTATCCTCGCAAATCGCGATATCTATTGTCAATTCTTTGTTATACAATAACTTAGAAGAAAACGTGGCCGAGCGTACCAGCGAACTCGAACAAGAAATCGTCGTCAGAAAAAGAGCCGAAGAAGCAGCCGAAACGGCCAACCAAGCCAAAAGCACTTTTTTATCCAGCATGAGCCATGAGTTACGAACCCCTCTCAATGGAATTTTAGGCTATGCTCAAATTTTACAGCGCGATCCCTCTATCAGTTCTAAACAGCAACATGGCTTGAATGTCATTGAACAAAGCGGCAATCATCTGTTAGCCCTGATTAACGATGTACTTGATTTGGCTAAAGTCGAGTCCGGAAAAATAGAACTGTACCAGATAGATTTTAATTTACCGTCATTACTGATTGGTGTCAGCGAAATCATCAAGATTCGGACTAAACAGCAAGGCATTGAGTTTTATTTAGAATCGGCAGATAATCTACCTAATGCACTGCATGGTGATGAACGACGGTTGCGGCAAATCTTACTGAACTTATTGGGCAATGCCGTCAAATTCACCGATCAGGGCAGCGTCACTTTAACAGTCAGCTTTAACAGCAGCGAACAGAGACTTAGTTTTGAAATAGCAGATACCGGCGTTGGTATCTGTGCCGAACATCTTGAGCGTATTTTTGACCCCTTTGAACAAGTTGGCGATCAAGAACGTCAAGCGAAAGGCACCGGTTTAGGGTTAGCCATTACTAAGAATTTAGTCGAATTGATGAGCGGGCAATTGAGCGTCAGCAGCCAAATCAATATGGGCACCCAATTTCGATTTGAATTGGCTTTGCCAGTTGTCAATAATGACAGTGTCGCCCAAGAAGTCATCCAGCAACCGATTATTGGAGTCAAAGGAGAACCGCCCAAAATATTAATCGTCGATGATAATTTGAACAATCAAGCCGTACTGGTTGACTTACTGTCTCCGTTAGGCTTCAATATAAATAAGGCTAACGATGGGCGCGACGGATTAGAAAAAGCGATAGAATGGCAACCCGATGTCATTATCACCGATTTAATCATGCCAAAAATGGACGGCTTTGAACTGATTCGCCAAGTGCGCCAATCCCCAGTTTTGAAAAATAAGGTTATCATTGCGACTTCATCCAGCGTATCTGAGGACGTAAAAAGTTTAACCATTGGCAGTAACGCTTTTTTGCCCAAACCGATATCCATCGAAACGCTTTTTGAACAATTACAACAGCTTCTTAATCTAACCTGGGACTATGGAGAATCGAAAACAGAAACTGCCGAACCAACCCCGGCAGCCCAAATGATATTTCCCCCGGTTGCGGAATTACAGAAACTCTACGAGTTATCCCTAATGGGTGACATTGACGAACTTGAACAACAAATCGCGTTGTTAGCGGGATCGGAAGCGAAGTTAAAACCCTTTGCCACCAAAATTCTGGCATTCCTTAACAAGTATCAACTGGATGAATTGAGTGAATGGCTGGAAGCAGAAATCAGAACAAATGATGAATGACTCAGAAATTTGAATGAGAGATATGATGTGACGCCGACTGATTCCAAACCCTTGTGAATAGAGGGCTACCATAAAGGATTGCCCCTACGGTCATTATTGATTCGTAGGGGTAATCCCTTGTGGTTACCCCAATCCCTTGTGGTTACCCCAATCCCTTGTGGTTACCCCAATCCCTTGTGGTGACCCCACACGAATCAGCCGGCGTAACATCAGTTATAGATGAGGACTATTTGATGC
>Ga0233403_10000823_pt1 | contig 14855 bp, 9 predicted proteins | sample Na_oxic_1_MG_FD_179866 | JGI IMG/M metagenome (GOLD analysis project Ga0233403, IMG submission 179866) | Seawater microbial communities from Saanich Inlet, British Columbia, Canada - Na_oxic_1_MG | ecosystem: Environmental > Aquatic > Marine > Inlet | place: Canada: British Columbia | collected...
CTTTGCATAAACCACAATTACCACCAGTGCAGCCGTAATTGAACGCTAAACCACCTCGTAATGCAGATTCCAGAATAGATTCACTACCTTCCACAAAGAATTCGTGTCCACTGGGAATAACTTTGACATGAGCTGCCATAATGCGAAGAACGGTATCTTTAGCCATGAGTTGTATAGCCGGTTCGGTGAATTCTTGGGAATGGCGTTCTAGTTCTGTGATTAACCAGTCGTGGAGTGCCACAAAATGAGAACGCAAATTAGCCTCATCTGTTTTATCAACATCACTCAATTTTTGTAAGAGTATTTCAATTAAGTCGGAATATTTATTGAGTTCTGATTTGGTCCAAATCAGTTCTTTGCTCAACGAAGTTAGACGAGTCGCAAGCACTTTAGGACTGGGTAAAGTCGTTTCGTTTTGTCGTTGATGATCATAGCCGGTTGTGGCTTTGATTCGTTCCACCCGTTCTATTGCGGTGGTATCTGCCATGGTTGCATTAGGGTAAGCACGTAATAATTCGGTGACCGCTAATTGTCCTTCAAAAGTAGATAATTCACCATTTTGAATTTTCTTTTGAAGGGCACTGCGTGTGACACCAACGAGACGAGCAGCCCTGGATAGTGTGAGAAGTTGAGGCATAGTGATTTTCTCCCGTTTTTATACAAAGCTAAAGCTTTGGACTCCAAAATCGTGTTTTTATCCAAAGCTAAAGCTTTGAACTCCACCAGACGGGGTTTTGGAGTCCAAAGCTTTAGCTTTGGATTTTTAAGATTCTAACAAACGCGGCATCATTTCGACAAAGTTACAGGGGCGAGTTCGATAATCTAATTGTGCTTGAATAATATTATCCCAACCGGTTTTGCAAGCCCCCGATGATCCTGGTAAGCAAAAAAGATAAGTGCCATTGGCAACACCGGAAAGCGCACGAGATTGCAAAGTGGATGTTTTGATTTCTTCATAAGAAATGGAGCGAAAGAGTTCACCAAAACCGTCAAGTTGTTTATCAAGTAAGGGTTGAATGGCTTCAGGGGTACCATCTTTGCCAGTTACGCCAGTACCGCCAGTGGTGATAATGACTTGAATTTCTGGATCAACAATCCAATTGCTGACAATAGCTCTTATTTTATAAATATTATCCGGTACAATCACCTTATCAGCGCAGTGATGTCCGGCTGCGGTTAAGCGTTCAACTAGCACTTTACCGGAAGTATCATTTTCCTCAGTACGTGTGTCTGACACGGTGAGAATCGTGATATTTAGGGGAATAAATTTTCGTTCAGTGGACATGATATTGAATGGTGAATGATAAATGGTGAATGGTGAATAGCGAGTGCAACAGAGTTCAATTTCTATTTGTCATTCGCTATTTACTATTTGTTGTTATATGACTAAATAAATACTATTTTTCAGAGAAATAGTATTTGTTAAGTACTGAAGCACAAATTTTCAGGTATTTTGTAGGGGGCCGGTAACGTCTTTTTGTTGCCCACCGAAATAGTCATCAAATCTACCCAAAATTCATAATACCTGAAAATTTAATGGTTCATTACTTAAGGATCAAAAATATGAATCCTCCTCCTTTTTTGCTCAGTTGTACACTATTATTTTGGGGTTGGCAAAGCCATTTACTCCAATTTGCGGTGCCGATGGCTTTAATCTTAGAAATAGCCCGTTTTGTTGGTTGGCGTTTAGCACTATCTGATAAAGATTTTAATCGTGTGACTGATCTCACATCATTATCATTTATTTTGGTGGCCTTTTATTTGGTTAATCAAGAATCCGTTTATGGCTTAATTACTTTACTTAATTGGTTGCCGATGCAGTTTTTTTTACTCATAGTCGCCCAAACTTATAGCACTCAAGGCACCGTTAATCTGAGTAGTTTGTTTTTATCATTACGCCATCAGCAAGCGAAAACGGGATTACCTCATCTCACGGCCAATTCACGAATCAATCTTAGTTATCCCTACATAATCACTTGTTTGTTGGCTGCTAGTGTTTATCAGACTCCTTGGTTTTTTGTCGGAATGTTTTTATTGGTAACTTGGGGGTTATGGACCATACGTCCACAACGTTATCCGGTTGCCGTTTGGGGAATATTATTGATGGTAGCCGGTACATTAGCGTACCTGATTCAGGGAGGATTGCACAGTTTACAAACCGAACTCGAAAAAATGATTCTTAACCATTTTCAAGATATGCTATTTGCTGATAGAGACCCTTATCGGCAACGTACGGCGATTGGAGATATTGGACAACTCAAATTATCGGATAAAATTCTTCTTCGAGTCGATACGCCTTATCCAATATTATTGCGACAAGCCAGTTATAATATGTATTCTGATACCACTTGGCGAACTAAGCGATCTCATTTTACCAATGTTTTTTCAGAGACTCATAGTACAACTTGGAGATTGACAAGTGAAAAGTTAAAAGGCGGAAAAAGCGAAAAATCCCCTCTTTATCAACCCAAGTTAAAGGACACAAATTTAGGATTACTCTCTTCTTCAGTCAAAGTTTCTGCATATCTTCGTCATGGCAAAGGCGTACTCGCATTACCTCACGGTACTTATCAAATTTCTGAACTTGCTGTACCAACTGTGCAACGTAATGATTTTGGTGCTGTTAAAGTTGATGATGGTCCAGGCTTGGTAAAATATACAGCGCATTTTGCACCCAAAAATACACTGCTTGATGTTCCTCCCATTGCTGATGATTTACAAATTCCCCTCAATGATAAAAAATATTTATTTGAATTATATAAAGAGTTAAATTTATCTCGCAAAAATCCACAACAAGTGCTAAATTCATTACAACTTTTTTTTGCACGACATTTTCAATATTCACTCAAATTAAGAACACCGGTATCAGGCTATAAAACACCACTTGAATATTTTTTACGCCAAAGCCGTGCGGGGCATTGTGAATATTTTGCCACTGCCACCGTGTTACTATTACGCACAGCTGGTATTCCTGCACGTTATGCGGCTGGATATGCCGCCATTGAATATAGTGAATTAGAAAATGTTTATATAGTGCGTCAACGTCATGCTCACGCATGGACCCTCGCTTACATTGATGGACGTTGGGTAGAATTTGATACAACGCCAGCAACTTGGGTAGAGTTAGAAGAAGAAATGGCTGCCTTTTTACAACCCGTTTATGATTTATGGTCTTTTTTCGTTTACCAATATAAAAAATGGCGTTGGCGTGAGGGAGAAAGTGCTAATGAATGGCTGTTGTGGTTAATTTTACCTTTAAGTTTACTCTTAATCTGGCGACTTTATTCCAGAGAAAAAGTGGCACATTCCCAAAAAACCTCCATACTCAACACAAAAAAACAAAACCTAGCAGGATCAGATTCGAGCTTTTATCAGATTGTGCAACATTTAAATACTGCTGGTTATACTCGTCAACCGGGAGAAACTTTGAACACTTGGTTAAAACGTATAGGAGTTTCCCATCAATCAGTCATTGATATGCAAACGATGATGATTTTACATCAACGTTATCGTTTTGATCCAAAAAGTCTCAATTTGCAAGAACAAGCGCGATTAACAGCAAAGGTTGAAGCATGGTTAGGAAAGAAATCCCAAAGCTAAGGCTTTGGACTCCAAGCCACCATGCCATAAAATTAAGAAAAAGGTAGTCCTCTAAAAGTAGTGATATTGAAATCTAAAATTCATAAAAAAAACCAAAGCTAAAGCTTTGGACTCCAAGCATAGGAGTTTGGAGTTCAAAGCTTTAGCTTTGGGAAATCACTACAAGAAAAAGTCTAATTTTGTCGGTTAAATTAAGTTAAATAAAGCTAAGCGTCTCCACAAAATTTAACATAAAATCAGGTGGATACGCTTTGCTTTAGGTGATTTCCAGAAAAAATTATACCGTTGCCTGAGCTTTAAAAGGCAAATTCTTGTAGTTGCCTTCGACATGGTTCGACCCTTCGACAGGCTCAGGGACCGCAAGCTCACCAACCGCTCAGGCAACGATCCCAGTATTTTCTTTTCTGGAAATCGCCTTATTAATCTTGAAACTCATTGATTTTATTAAATGTGAAAAATGTAGAATTAATTGATAACTGATAACTGATAACTGATAACTGATAACTGATAACTGATAACTGATAACTGATAACTGATAACTGATAACTGATAACTGATAATAACGTGAACATAGATAAACCCCTTATTCTCGTCGTAGACGATACCTTGACTAATTTGGTATTAGCAAACACCGTTTTGCAACAAAATGGTTATCAAGTGGTGTCCGCTAAAAATGGTAAAAAAGCATTAGCGATGGCAAAAAAAGAACCACCCGATTTGATTTTGATGGATGTAGAAATGCCTGGGTGGAATGGTTATGAAACCTGCCAACGCTTTAAAAAAGAAACGAATTTAGCTGCTATTCCTATTTTGTTTCTGTCTGCTCTAAATAAACCAGAAGATAAAATCCGTGCGTTTGCTGCCGGTGGTATTGATTATATTCAAAAACCCTTTCAAGAAGAAGAATTATTAGCACGAGTATTTACCCATGTCGAATTGTATCACTTACGTGAAAAACTTGAACAGAAAATTGCTGAACAACATCAAAAAATACTCGCGTATACGACACAATTAGAACAAAAAGTTGAAGAACGGACAGCTGAACTTAATCAAGCAAAAGAAATAGCAGAAACCGCTAATTTAGCTAAAAGTCAATTTCTCGCCAAAATGAGCCATGAACTGCGTACGCCAATGAATGCGATTATTGGTTATAGCGAAATGCTTAAAGAAGATGCTCAAGAATTAGGCTTACTAGATTTTGTGGCTGATCTTGACAAAATTCGTCTGGCTGGCAAACACTTATTAGGACTGATTAATGATATACTTGATCTCTCCAAAATTGAATCGGGGCGCATGGAACTTTACTTGGAAACCTTCCAAGTTGATACCTTAATTGATGAAGTTATTACGACAATCAAGCCACAGGTTGAAAATAATTACAACCTATTGGATGTGTACATTACCAATGATTTAGGAGAAATGCATGCTGATTTGACTAAAACGCGCCAAATTCTCGTCAATCTATTAAGTAATGCCACTAAATTTACTGAAAACGGCAGTATTTGCCTTCAAGTTGCACGGGAAAAAGTCCCTAATCAAGAAGATAAAATCTGTTTTTGCATCACGGACGAAGGCATTGGAATGACTCCTGAACAGCAGCAAAAGCTTTTTCAACCCTTCACCCAAGTCGAAGCGTCGACTACACGCCGTTTTGGTGGAACCGGCTTAGGGCTTACCATTACTAAACAATTCCTTGAAATGATGGGCGGCAATATTTGTGTATCCAGTGAATTTGGGCACGGTAGTACCTTTTCAATCAGTTTACCCGTGCATATTAGTGTTGAAACCACCTCTGCACAAAATGCTAAAGACAAAATAGATGAATTATTAACAGATGAAAGTCATGGTATTGTCTTGGTCATTGATGATGATCTCATCACACGGGAATTGCTCAAAAATTATTTAAGTAAATTGGGTTATTCTGTTGCAGTCGCACCTGATGGCGAAGCAGGACTCAAACTGGCTAAAAAATTGCGTCCAGATGCTATTTTACTAGACATCAAAATGCCAGGCATGGATGGTTGGCGCGTGCTTTCAATACTGAAAAGTGAGCCTCTGTTATCAGATATTCCGGTGATAATGACTTCAATTGAAGAAGAACGAAATAAAGGATTTGCGCTCGGTGCCACAGATTACCTCGTTAAGCCGGTTGAACGTGAACCATTGGCAAACATACTCAACAAATACCAGATTGGTAATGAATCTCAACGCTTAGTTATGGTCGTTGAAGATGATACTGTTACTCGTGAACTGATGGCAAACATGCTTAAAAACGAAGGTTGGCGTGTGTTCAAAGCGGAAAATGGCAAAATAGCTCTTAAACATCTTGAGGACAAAAAACCGTCTCTTATTTTATTAGATTTACTGATGCCAGAAATGGATGGCTTTGAATTGATTGCTCGCTTACATCATAATCCCAATTGGCGTTCTATACCTGTTGTTGTCTTAACCGCTACCAAACTGAGTACGGAAGATCAAGCCCGATTACACGGTTATGTCGAAACCATCTTTCAAAAAGAAAGTCATAGTAGCGATGATTTACTCGAACGCATTCAAACACAAGTGGCTGAGGCGATGGTCTCTATGCAAGAAGCACAAAAAACTTCTTCTGAGCCTTTCTGATGCTCAAAGCTAAAGCTTTGGACTTCAGTCCTTATGTGTGCGTGGTTTTTTATAACAGATTGATTATTAAGTAGCTTATGTGTCGGGTTACGCTTCGCTAACCCGACCTACATATCTAATGCTCAAAGCTAAAGCTTTGAACTCCAAACCCGGACTGGAGTCCAAAGCTTTAGCTTTGGATATAAAAAAATAGATATTTAATCCAATATTTTATCACTGCCAGAAAGCACTTATTGCGGCAATGCCTTGGGCCCCATGTGCTAAGGCGATTGCTGTATCTTCCTTTTTCATGCCACCCAATGCAAATACCGGACAATTCGCTTGTTCTGTGCGTTGAAAAAATTCAAACCAACCTAAAGGTTGTACTTCTGGATGAGATTCGGTGGGACGCACCGGACTTAATACGATAAAATCGATACCTATTTGATTTGCTTGTTCGATTTCTGCTATAGAGTGACAAGAGGCTGCTACCCATAATGTTTTATCTAAAGGACGCTCGGTACATGTGAGTAATCGTTCACTGGTTAAATGCACACCATGCGTTCCCACTGATAAAGCCATTTCGGCAGTTGCATTGGCTAATAATTTTGCGCCATAGCGATCACAAAGTGTTAAAGTTTTTTCAGCACAATAACAATAGTCACGTTCTGATAGATTTTTGGCACGTAATTGCATCAAGGAAATATCGCCATCTAAACAGTGTTCTAAGCGATAAAAGAATTTTTTATCATGCCATGAAACGGGTTCCGGTGTAATTAAGTAATGTGAGGGGAGTTGAACGGCGGTAATTATAGGATAATTCGCGGTTGGAAATGAATGATTTCTGAGAGAGTCAATTGGACACCATTGTATCAATTGCCCTTCTCGTCCATAAGCTTTGTCTTGCCATTGTTCAATTTCCCAAACATCTAATAAAACTTTTCGTTCTGGATAAGTATGAGCAATGCGAATTAGTGGGCGAGTTTGTTGTACAGTAATCCCAATTTCTTCTTGTAATTCTCGTACTAACGCTTGTTCAGCCGTTTCTTGAGGTTGACATTTGCCACCGGGAAATTCCCATAACCCCCCTTGATGAGTCTGTTTTGGGCGACGTGCGAGTAACACTTCTTTTTGCGCGTTATAGATAACACCTGCAACCACATGTAAAAATTCGTTCATATTGATTTCCAATATTTCCAAAGCTAAAGCTTTGGACTCCAAAGTACCGTGCTGGAGTCCAAAGCTTTAGCTTTGATATTTAAGGTTAAGCCGGTTTAAATACCATCCAATAAATAATGATTAACGGCAAAATCGTTGCTAAAGTGCCAAAAATAAGCCAAATTTTTTCTAAACGCCAATAGTTCTCTGGAATGACTCCACCTTCAGAAAATTGTTTAGCCAATTGAGTTTGCTTAATTTGAACTGGAATCAAGATGAATAACCATATCAGTCCTGAAATAGCAAATAATCCGTATCCCCACATCAACCAGCGTAGATTGAAAAATTCCATATTCATGGCATTTCCGAGTCCTCCGATTAAAATGAGTATGATTCCGCCAGTAGTAAAAATATAGTCTGTCAATGTGACTTGACGTTGGGCAAAGGCAATGATGATAGGATTTTTGGTACGATCTGCCATCACTTTCCACCAACCGGTGACAATAATATTACCCAGAAAAATAATCACACCAAGAAGATGTATGCTTTTTAAGGTCAAATAAGTATTCATAATTTGTGAATGGTGAAATAAAAGGTCCAAGAGATGCCGCAGAAAATAACTTACACGCGTAAAACAAATAGTATTTCTTTAAGAAATACTATTTGTATTTCTAAGCAAGTATTTTATTGACTGCCTTGTCTCCAAACTTTTTTTATCGTAGCAATGTTCAAGCAAGCGTAGTACGCAATTAACTGTCCGAAAATATCCTAACCCCCAAAACTGAGGAATCATCCTTTCTGATTCAGAATGTATTTAGGTTCTTGTAATCGCTTCGACTGGTACATATCGCGCTGCCCGCCAAGCGGGATAGAAGCTGGCAATCAATCCTAAGCTGATAACCAATATATTCGATATCATGAAATCAGAAAAAGTTAAGGTGAGATAAATCATACTGCTTAAACCGGCCATTTCGTAGCCCGCGGCCCATTGCGAAAAATCTAAGCCATTTGTTGTCATGGCCAAGGTTGCCCATGTCATCAAGTTGCCAATCACTAAGCCAATCGCTAATAAAAATGATGATTCAAATAGCACTTGTCCGACTATCCAACGGGGTTTCATGCCCAAGGCCTGAAATAAACCGATTTCACGGGTGCGTTCAAAAACTGCCATGAGTAAGGTGTTGACTAAGCCAAATGCCATGGCAATAAATACCACCAGGTACCAAATTAATAAAAAGCCATCAAACACACTCACCATCATTTTGATAATTGGGCTAAGGGTTTGCCATGATTGGACATCTAGTTCAGGTGCTGCGTTTTGTAGGTTTTGCTGTAGATGTTCTAAATTATCTCTATCTTCACTTAGAACCGATATTTCTGAAAGAGTATCTTGCATACCCAACATTTTTTGGGCGACTTGACGACCAATAAAAGCAAACTGTGTTTCGGTTTCTTCCATTTTGGCTTCAAAAATACCAATAATACGAAAACCACGCTCTGCAACTTCATTATTTTGATGTTGGCTCATTACCACTACGCGCTTGCCTAAACGCGTTTCCAAACGTTCAACCAGTTTGCGACCCAGAATAATGCCTTTATCATCAATGCCGGTTAAATGTCGGCCCTCAAACACTGTTTCCGTAATAAAGGACAAATTTTGTTCTTGAACGGGATCAATGCCCATCAAGGTTACGCCGGTTGATTCACGTTCACTGCTCACGACGGCTGGCACTCGCACTCGCATGGCCCACGCTTTGATATCGTTTTGTTGTAATATTTTCAATACATTATCATTAGGGGGGGACATGCGATGATCGATGACGGGATCATCGTGATAACCGTGAGCATGGATTTGAATATGACCGATAAAATTTTGAATGGCGTTGTTAACATATTGTTCCATCATGCCACGCATAAAGGCAGAAAAACTTAACATTGACCAAACACCGAGGGCGATGGCGAGGAGTATAATGGTAGTTCGGCGGGGATATCGCCATAAGTTGCGCCAAGCTAAGACAATGAGTAATTTCATATTCAGTTATCAGTTACCAGTTATCAGTTATCAGTTATCAGTTATCAGTTATCAGTTACCAGTTATCAGTTATCAGTTACCAGTTATCAGTTATCAGTTACCAGTTATCAGTTATCAGTTCAATACAACGCAGGCACAAATTTTACTTTTGTCATTGCTCGGAACGAAGTGACGAATGACATAGCTTGAGAAATCCGATGCGTAACATGAGATAATAACAATAATTGAAACCGACTTTACCCAATTGGACTCCAAAAGATTCAAAAATCTTCTATTTTGGATTGGTAACTGATAACTGGTAACTGGTAACTGGTAACTGGTAACTGATAACTGGTAACTGATAACTGATTTTAAACGGATTTCATGGCATCGACCGGTTTGAGTAAGCGAATGCGTAATGCGGGATAGAGTGAAGCAATCATGGTAAATACTAATATAGCGGCTGGGCCCAGGGTAAATGCAAATACAGACATTTGTGGTGTCACTTTACCGGTTAAGCCAAATTGCGATCCAATTTCTTCCATGCCAGGGTAACTAAATCCATAAGCATAGAAATATAGGGTAATTGCTGTACCTATCGCTAAACCAATGCTTAAACCTATCAATGTCAAAAATAGGGATTCCAACATGACTAATTTGCCAATAAACCATGGTTTGGTTCCTAAAGCTAACATAACGCCAAATTCACGAGTACGCTCTAGCACTGCCATTAAAAAGGTGTTAAGAATACTAAAAGTGACAACTAAAATCAGACAGCCATACATAAACCAACCATTCGCCTTGTCTGCTTGAATTAATTGGAGTAAACCGGGTAGTAAGGTATTCCAATCAAGTGCGACTAAATCTTCTTGATGGTTATTGGCTAAATTGGCACGTATTGGTATTAGCATGGTTTCTAAATTATTGAGGTTTTCTACCATGCCAACTAAAACATGCGCGGTATTTTCCATGCTAAAAATATCTTGAAAGGTTTCCAGTGGTATTTCTATCAGATTTCTATCAAATTCCGGCATGCCACTATTAAAAATCCCAACAATGGGTAACACGGCTGCTGCAATCGAACCATCACGTCCGCCACCAAGCAAAGTCAATTCATCGCCGACTTTGACTTTAAGATTACGGGCTAAAGCTTCACCCATAATCACTTCTTGAGCATTCTTGCTACTTAAAAACTGTCCATGTTGTATACGCTCAGGTATGGTAGATAAATTACTTTCGTGATCCGTTTCCACACCGATCACCTGTACACCATAAGTCCGTTCCTTGGAAGCAACCAGTGCAAAACCATTAGCATGTACGGCTATATCCACTATTCCATCAATTTGGCGCAATTTTTCGGCTAATATTTGTGGATTGGCAATGGTGCTACGCATTTTAGGTTTATCTAAATAGCCAGTGCGTTGAACTTGAAAATGACCGGTCAACACTTTCAAGTTGTTATCAATCATCATGTCATACGAGCCAAGTTGCAAAGTGATGATAAATACTAGCAACGCGGCTGTAAAAGCAATTGCCCCAATGGTTAGCCCACTGCGGCGAGGGTGTCGCCAAATATTGCGCCAAGCTAAACGAAGAACTATACCCATTTTTTTCAGTTATCAGTTATCAATTATCAATTATCAATTATCAATTATTATTGTAAAAAATATTTAAAATATCAAAATGTTTCCGTTAATTTTGCGTTTAAATTTCTTCATCCATTTTTCGTTAAAATAGAAATATTGAAGTTTAAGGTTTAATTGATATTTTTAATATTAAAAACGATTTTTTATCAAAATAAAACCAAAAATTGTTTAAAGTCGATAATTGATAATTGATAATTGATAATTGATTAATTTCGTGGATTATTCAAATTAGATAAGGTAAATGTTGGACGAGGTATGGTGATTTTGAATTTGGCTTCTTGAACCGTAATTTCTGTCCATTCACCAGGCGTTTCTGCTTTCTGCATACGTTGTTTGGTGGCAATCGGTTTCCCGCCCATTTCTTGAATGTTCGATGTTACCATTTTTTTGATCAATATCTGATCTTGGTCATAAAAAGCATGTTCTAACACAATGTAGTCAGCGCGAATTTTCACCACTTCTTTACCCCAAACCACTGGCGCATCTTCAACCGGTACGGCTTCGATAATGTATACTGTCTGTTCATTAACGGTTTCCGTGCCAAGGAGGGTGTGCGTGTAGTATTTCAATAAATCGTCCGCCTTGGCGACATCATTATTGGAAAAATCCGAACCCATCCAGCTTTGACTCATCATACTGGACGGAATTTTGATCACCCGATTGGTTTTGGGAGAAAAACTCCACATTTTTTCATTAGTGATCAGGGTAGCATTGCCTTTATCTTTTGCCGGTTCTAAAACTCGTACCAAGGAGTTTTTCATTCCTAATGTCCACACGCGCATTGTCATAGTGCGTTCCCAATCCAAACGGTGAATAGTCATGTCTGACACCGAATAAGATGATTCATCACGCCAATAATCAATAGCCGCTTTGACAATCTTAGAAGCTTCTTGAATTTCCGTTTCTGCCTCAGAGGAAATTTGATTTTCATTGGCAAAGCCCGGCGTGGCACTTAACCAACAAAATATCCATAAAAATAAATAAAACGGTGAACGTTTTTGCATAATTAACTCCAATAAAATCAATTTGTCTGGTTCTCGTGAAAAGTTCTTAAACTAAAAAAAGTAGATAATCTCATAATAGCACTCTTAATTTTTGTCTGCAAAGTAAAGGTTTATTTATGAGTGTAATTAAAAATATGTTTTTTATCATGAGCCTCTAACAAAACTCTTGGTCAAAAATTATCAATCAATAACTTATATATGATTGGGTACTTGTAACTTATTGATTTATAGTTTAGCGTTGGAGTTTTGCCAACCCTTCACTATAATAAAAGTTGATCCAAAATAAATTTGATTTAGTAAAGCTTATTACTTTGTTTGGACTTCCAAAAAAACTGATTTTGAAGTCCAAAATTTATTTTTACGAAAAAACTCCGTTTTAATCACATTCATTTGTTACATTTTTTCCGTTAAGGCATAAAAAGTGCCAAATGAATTAATATTTTGATATTATTATTTTTTTATTTGATAACCATTTTTTTAATCAAATTTCAGAACAAAGTTGTCGCATTTTAAATCGCGTTTAAAGTAACAATTTTTTTTGACATTGATAAAACTCTTGTTATCCTTAATCAATTAGCACTGATAAGCACTTTAGCATTAAGAACTTTGAGATTTAATTGTCAAAATATCAAAGACAAATTGACAAACACTCGAACTAAACCTGACAGGTTTTGAAAACCGTCGGATTTATAGAATTTTTGCGTTTAACGCGTTACAGAATTATAGAGTTTTTTATTTAATTATTAACAACTTAAAATAGATTCATCGTACTTTATTTAATCGGGAATTGCTATAACGTTTAAATTTTGGAAACTTTAAAAAAAAAGTAAATTATTTTCAAAACAGAAGTGATGATATTTTTTCTAACTACCCGAATTCTAATTTTTAATCCCTTTTTCTATTTCAAAATGCTTGTTTATGACATTTCAATCAATACATTGAATTATTTAATTTAATAATAATAAATTTATATAAAACTTAGTCATACCATTTTTGGTTTAACATCAAATTTTATGATATTTCATCTCATCAATTTTATTTTTCAACGCCATTTTTTTTCTTTAAGCCTTTTCTTTTTGATCGCGTTGTTAAATGGCTGTGCGCCTCAACCACCAATTTCCTCACCAGGACATATCAACACCCGTCTTATGCCACCACCAAAAAATGATATTCCACCATTGGTACAGCAACGGGCTTTTGTTCCACCTCCGACAACGACACCGCAAGAAACTTTTACCGTGGTGGTTGATCAGGTGCCGGTTGATAAGTTATTGTTTGCCTTAGCTAGAGATGCCAATTTTAATATTGATATTTATCAAGGAATTAGCGGAAAAATTACCCTTAATGCTATCAATCAAACTTTACCCCAATTATTAGAACGGATTGCGAAACAAGTGGATTTACGTTATCAGATTGACGGAATGCATTTAACGATTTCACCTGATTTACCTTATATGCGCATCTATAAAATTAGTTATGTTAACATGACGAGAAATGCAACCTCTGAGGTTTCAGTCGCAACAGAAATTGCTAGCACCGGTGGTGGTGCTAGCGGTCAAGGAGGTGGTAGTAGTGGTTCCGGGGGTAATAATTCTACCACCAAAATTACTAATGAATCAAACAACCATTTTTGGGATACACTACAAAAAAATGTGCAGGCTCTTTTAAAAGGTCATCAAACAGATGATACCAAGACAACCAATGTATCTATAGAAGATAATGTCATTATTAATAAGGAAAGTGGTGTGATGACTGTCCGCGCTTCCCACAAACAACATGAAGAAATACAACGTTTTTTGGACCTGGTACTTGCTAATGTCCAAAGACAGGTACTCATCGAGGCAACGATTGCTGAAGTGCAACTCAGTGATCAATATCAAGCCGGGATAGATTGGCAACGTATTGATGGCGATTTTAATTATACGCAAGCATTAACCGGTGGTAATCTTGGTAATGCCCCTTTTTATTCTTTTGGATATAGTAACGTAGCAAGTCGTTTGGGAAATATTTCTGCAACCGTGCGTTTACTTGAGCAATTTGGATCAGTAAAAGTCTTATCCAGTCCTAAAATTATGGCTTTGAATAATCAAACGGCTATTCTAAAAGTTGTTGATAATATTATTTATTTTACCACTGAAGTTGAAATCACAGAAACTGATACCCGAACCCGGGAAACTTTTGAGACTGAAATCAATACCGTGCCGGTAGGCTTAGTGATGAGTGTCACACCACAAATTAGTGAAAATAATGTGGTTATGTTAAATATTCGCCCAACGATTTCACGTATTATCAATTTTAAAGTTGATCCTAATCCAGCACTGGCAGCAGCGGGAACAGTTAATCAAATTCCAGAAATACAAGTGCGTGAAATAGAAACAATTCTTAAAATTAATCATGGTGATATAGGAGTGATTGGGGGATTAATGCAAGATACAACGAATCAAATTAAAAAAGGTGTACCCGTTTTATCACAGCTACCTTTGGTGGGAGATTTCTTCAGTTACCGTGATGATCAATATGAAAAAACCGAATTAGTGATTTTTTTACGCCCGATTGTGGTGAAAGATGCCAGTTTATCTGGCGACTTGCGTGACTATCGGCGTTATTTACCAGATTCACAACAGCAAGATGTGTTGCCACCAACCGGATTAACCGCACCGTAATTAATTGTTAATTGTTAATTGTTAATTATTAATTGTTAATTCATGTTACGCACAATGCTTAATAAATTAACTAAAGTTTTAGGGAGGTGCTTCCTATTATTTTTATTATCAATAAGTTAAATGAAATATTTCGGCTATTTATCATACAAGTTATTGAAATTAAATATTTTAT